>ERZ791915.12-NODE-12-length-301204-cov-12.615254_pt1 | contig 301204 bp, 300 predicted proteins | sample MGYA00510139_ERZ791915 | MGnify/ENA primary metagenome ERZ791915 (study PRJEB30046, sample SAMN00792117) | human gut metagenome | study: EMG produced TPA metagenomics assembly of the A metagenome-wide association study of gut microbiota in type 2... | reverse complement strand
ATATATAACTAACATTTAAAATAATATTTATTTCATTATTAAATATTATATTATTTAATGGTTTAGATATAATTATTAATAATATTGTAATAGATAATGTAACATTTGTTATTTTATTGATAAAATTATAAATGTTATAATCTTCTTTATTTTTTATTTTATCTAGTAACATATTAAATTTATCTATATAGTTATTTTTAATAAATAAATAAATGAAATAGATAATAATTAATCCATATAAATAAGTATTAGTGATATAAGTACCTACTACATCATAGGTATAATTATATTTATTTATTAATAAAAAGTATAACATTATAATTGAAGTATAGAAATAAGAACTAGTTATAATACTATATAATACTTTGATTTTATTAGTAATAATACTTTTTTTAATTACTTTTATATAATTAATTTTATTTTCTTCTCTTTTCTTACTACATTTATTATTTTTAAAAATTATGAAGTAAAATAATAAATTAAAAATAATAAATGGAAGTAAACTTATTAAATATAAAATACTTATATTAATATAGTTATCTAAATTTAATACTTTATATAGTATTATAATTGTAATTATAGTTAAGATAATATTTGTTATTTTATATACGTTTATTAAGTTATTACCTAGTTTTTTGTATTTTCCTATGCTAAAGTATTCGCTTTCTAATTTTATAATATTATTAGTAAATATATATATACACATAGATATATTTACTAATGTTATTCCTTTGATATTTATTAATAAACCTATTAAATAACTTATAAGCATTAATATAATAGTAATAATACCTATAAATATAATGCTACCTTTTAATATCTTTTTATTAGAATAATAATATTTATTATCATAATATTCTTGTATTTTATTTTTAATATTCATAGTGCTAAAGATACTATTAAATAATAATAACAAGCTAAAACTTATTGTCAATAGAAACATATTAGTATTTCTAGTAAAATGATATAATATCATTAATAATATAAAGTATAATAGATATATTACTTTTTTCATTTTTTTACCTCTCTTAAGTAGATTATATCGAAAAAATTCGAAAAAAGCAATTTTTTTTATAAAAAGGGTTGATTTTTTTAAACTAATGTTGTACAATTTATATTGTCTGATGTCTTGGTAGCTCAGCTGGATAGAGCAATCGCCTTCTAAGCGATCGGTCTGGAGTTCGAATCTCCACCAGGACACCACTTATAATAAATAATTCTTAAGCATAAAGCTTAAGAATTTTTTTATATTAAAAATTAGCAGGTAACTTTAGTTATCCGCTAATACAGCATTCTCACCTGTTGCATATAAGTCAAATGATAATTTTTTACTTTGCATAGTATTTGGATTAGTGTAATCTTTACCATTAAACCATAAATATAGGGTGTATTTGTCAGTATTACTAGTACTGACATCTCTTCCAGTAAATAATGTTAGTGTAGTTACTCCACTAGTGGCATAGCTTATGCCACTAGTATTTGTATTAGAATTGTATACTCCAAAATTGCCTTTTTTAACTAATGTTGTACCATTATAATATATTTCATATTCAAAAGACTTTTCTTTTAATTCACTAGGTATTGTAGTTAAATCCATGTATAGATTTATGGTAACTCCTTCTTTACTTGCTTTAACTGTAATATCTTTTTTTATTCCTTCTTCTTTAGTAGCAGTAGGCATTATAGTACTAGTTATATTAGTTCCTCCATCAAAAGTAACAGTACCACCATCTATTTTTACATTTACATTCATGTTATCACTACTACTCCATTTGTAGTAGGCATAAGTACCGCCAATCATTAGTAATAGTAATAAAATAACTCCAATTATAAATTTTTTATTATCCATTCTTTCTACCCCTTTATCCAGATATTGTTCCTTGAGTGACACTGCCTTCAATAGATGTTTTAAAATTAGTTGAGTTTGAACCAATATCATTATTAGCTTTATCTCCATCAATATAGAAAATTACTAAATATGCTAATGTCGTATCTTTAGATAGTTGTGCTTCTTTTATTTTTAATGTACCTGTACTTGTGATACTACCAGTAGTTAATATATCAAATGTTTTACCATTTAAAGCTGAAGTATTAATGGTAGTATAGGTACTTGGATCATATGAAGTAAGTACGTATTTTAATGCTCCGGTACTATTACCTGATGAAGTAAATCCTGAATTTAGGGTTGTTGTTTTTAGATTTATAGTTAGATAACCATCTAATGTACAACTACTTTTTAGTTTAGCGGTTATATTTGTTACTACCATACCTGATGTTATGGTTATTCTATTATTATTTATTATTTGGTTTTCATCTAGTAATAATAAATCACTACCTGTAATATTGGATCCTTTTACTGAATCTACTTCTAGACATTCTGAAGCACCTGTGATAGTTATATTACTACTACGCCAAGTTAATGCAGCATAGGTAAATCCTGCTACTAAGATAATAAATAATATTACTCCTAATACTATTCCATATATTTTTATTTTCTTATTTTCCATATGATATTCACCTTCCATATTCTCTATATAAAGTATATCATTTGTTAAAATATTAGTCAAATAAAAAAACTTAATTTCTGAAAAGAAATTAGGTTTTTGTTTATAATAATGGCGTCTTATATAGAAGACTTAAAACATTTTTACATGAAATCAAGATTTTTATTTAATATCACTTATATTTATAGTATATATTTCTTCATTATTAACTAGAAAGGATACTGATTCTAAGTTATCATATATATTATTCATAGATAAACTTATTGTATATATAACTTCTTCTAAGATGTTCTTTTTATCTAGATCATTTAATAATAATTCATTAAAATTTAATTTTAATTTATTATTATCTAGTTCATAATCATTTAACACTGTATTAGCATTTAAATAACTCATTAAATTAGTTTGGTATATAGGACTACTACCTAGTTCTTTTATTATTATTTTTACTACATCACTATCTTTGCTATTAATGTATTTTGTTACTGGTACATAGTATTTAGTATTATTATAGGTACTTGTATAATATGTTGTATATGATAATATATCATTTAAATTAGATAAATCATAACTTTTATTTATACCATAACTTTTATTTAGTACTGTTGGTATATTTGTTTTACTATTGGGTAATTTATTTAGTACTTCTCCTTCTACTTTTATTATTACTTTATCTATACCATCTATACTTGTTAAAGTATAAATGATTGCTTCAAGCATCTTATTTTCATCTTTTTCGTTTATATCTAATAATTCTTTTGAGAAGTTTATTGTTAATACTCCTTCTTGTAATTTTAAATCTTTTATTGTTACATCTGGTGGTATTATACTTCTAAAACCATTTGGTATAATGTTATTTTTAGTACCTCCAACTACTAGGCCTTCTAATAAGTCTTTAGCTAAATCTACTCCTTCACATTTACATGTAGGTATAGTTGTTCTAGCTACATAGTCATTACTATCTACTAAATATATTGTACTTTCTACGTTATTATAATTATACTCTATACTATTATTTTTTAAATCTATATCTTTTCTATTGCTTGGTATTAGATATATTACTAATAGTAAAATAATAGCAGTAGTGGATACTATTATTTTTTTTATAGACATTTTCTTTAACATGTTATCACCACTAAAATATATGTTTTTAATTTATATTTTATACAAAAAAGAAGCCAATTATTTAGCTTCCACTATAAGCTTAATAGCAGTTCTTTCTTCTCCATCGATGTTTATATCAATAAAGGCTGGTGTACATACTAAATTCTTTCCTGATGGAGCGACAAAGCCTCTAGCTATAGCTACTCCTTTTATAGCTTGATTAAGTGCTCCTGCTCCTATTGCTTGTACTTCTACTACTCCTTTTTCTCTAAATACATTAGCAAGAGCTCCTGCTACTTTATTAGGCTCTGACTTTGATGAAACTTTAATTGTTTCCATAATTATTTTATCATTCCTTTCTACATTTAAATATATGTTTATAAAAGAAATAAATAACAAAAAATAGTAGCTTAAATTTCGCTACTATTCTTCTTTTTATATAAAATATATGCTAATGATGATAATACTACTAGTACTATAAAACATACTATTCTAAAGGTACTACTTATTCCCCTTTTTATTGGTTTAGTATATGGAGTATTTTTATCTACTACTAATTCTATATCGGTAGTATTTTTATCAATGGTCCATATATAAGTATTATCTTTTATTTTATCAGCATTATTTGATGCTACTTTTAAATTACTAGTTACTGCTATATTTATTTTTTTACTATATAAACAGTAGAAGTTTCCACTTAATTTTATACTATAATAATTATCTATTTCTTCTATTTCTTTATTTTCAAAACAAGTATTTATTATAGTGGAATTTACAAAGTCTTCAATATTATAATTATATTTAAATGTATAATTTATATTATTACCTGATTCTTTTAAATCTTTTTGATATAGTTCTTCTTTATTATAAATTGGTTTTTGTTCTTCATTAATAATAGAATATATAGTACTTAATCCTGTAGCATTACTATCTTGAGAGCTTTCTTCTTTAGTTACGGTACCAGTAATTGTTTCATTTAAAGTATCTTTATTTATTTCTAAGTTATAATTAACTGTACAACCAGTTAGTAGTAGACTTAGTAATATTATTATTTTATTTTTCACTTATTTTCACCCCTATTTATACCATGAGCCATATGCTATTATTTCATCTGATGTAATATCTCTTTCTCTTTTTCTTACTAATCCTGGATCCCCAGTATTTCCTTCAATTGTATAAACATAATTACTATCTGAACTAGTAACTATACCAACATGATCAACACACTTAGTTACTTTATCCCATTTTCCATTAGAGCCACGACAACTACTACCTTTCCATTGATACCATATTATATCACCGGCTTTAGGAGTATAATTTCCATCATAAGCTTTGGAATATTCAAATGTTACATTACTATTTTTGTTACTTTTAAATACTGGCCACATTCCACTAGCCATATTGTCATCTATTGGTCCATATGTATTTAAATATTGATATAATGTTTGACCAGAGACTGTTACTTGCTTTAAAGACCAAGTAGCAAATTGTTCACACCAAGCATCAGTAGAAAATCCATATTTTTTATCATTATTATTATTACCTAATTGGCCATTTAGTACGGTTATTAATCCAGAAGCAATTATTTTAGTACCAGCATTTTCATAAGTTATTTTGTTATCATTAGTATTATCATTCTTTTCTTCTTTTTCTAATAAACTATCATAATAAGAAAAATCACCACTTTTAGCATTACTAAGACATTCTTGATAATTAACACTAAAGCCTACACTATCCATTAAACTCATAAATACTTCTACTATCCATGGTATGCAAAATACTATCATGGCATATATTATTCTTTTACCTACTATTTTAGTACTCTTTACTGCTTTTTCATCACCGCCTATAACAGCTTTACTAAAATCTATCATTAATATTACTATTAAACCTATTGGTACTAAGGTAAAAACAATATCTAATAATAAACTTCCAAAATATATTATTCTTAAAATTCCTGGATGCTGACAAGCATCAAGTAAAATATACATATAAATCACTCACTTTTCTATATTTAGTATACATTATTTTTTTGTTTTAGGCAAGAAAAAAAGAGAAAACTAATGTTTCTCTATATGAATTAATCCTTCGTACACTTCTTCTAATGCTCTACCTATGTTTTTTTGACATTTATAGTCTTTAATAGGCATTTGATAATATCCTGTTTTAGTCATTTGCTTAGCTCTATCTGATACTACATAAACTAAAGCATACTTTGAATCTACAATATTTAATATTTTATCAATTGAAGGATAAATCACTATTATCACACTCCCTTATGATATAAGAATATAACATATTAATTATAAATGCAATAGTCTTTACATAAATTTTACATAACAATTTTTTTATTATATCCAATAGATTTAGTTTTAACTTTAGATTTTACTATTATATTTTTTTGATATAATAATTCTTCTAATTTATCCACTAACATTTTAATTCTTCTTGAAATATAAGACTGTGATAAACCTAATATATTAGATATCTCTATTTGTGAATAACCATCCCTAAAATATAAATTAAATAAACATTTATCTTTACTATTTAGTAAATTAATTACACCATTTATATCTTTAATTTCTTCCTTATCCATATAATCACCTTCTATATTTATTGAAGGATCAATAATTAAATCATTAAGTGTAAGATCATCATCTCCTATCAGTTCATCTAATGAAACATATCTATAAGATTCTCTTCTAATATACATAAGTATCTCATTATCAATACATTTACTAGCATATGTAGTAAAAGTACATTTTTTATCTAGTCTAAAAGTATCCACTGCCTTTATAAGTCCAATCATACCATATGCAACAATATCTTCCATATTCATATTAGTATTACTAAATCTTTTATAATATCTGTAGAAGACTAATTTAATATTATGTAATATTATCGTTTCTCTTACCTCTATATTATTATCTTTCATTAACTTAAAATTTCTTTCTAATTCTTCTCTACTAAGTACTTCATAATTATATTCATTTATCATGTTTCCTCCCAAAAAAAGCAGTACCATTCTCGATACTGCATTATATTTTATTAACTATTTATAATATTATGACATCTATCACAGATATCACCATTTAAGTGATCAACATAGTTCCAGCATCTATTACATTTTTCACCAGTACTCTTTTCTACTACTACTTCTTCTCCATCGGTAGTATATTCTACTTTAGATACAATAAATAATTGATGTAAGTAAGAACCTAATTTTTCTTTTACTTCATTATATTTTGGATCTAAGTTAATCTTAACTACGGCTTCTAGAGCTGATCCTATTAGTTTTTCATTTCTTGCTTCTTCTAGTTTTTTATTTACTTTATCTTTTAGTTCAAAGAATAAGTTAAATAATTCTTCTACTTCAGCACTATCAGAGTATGTTACTACTTCTGGCATATCTGTTAGATGTACTGATTCTTCAGTATGTGGAAGTAAACTATATACTTCTTCACTAGTATATGGAAGAATTGGTGCAAGTAGTTTTACCTCATTATTTAAAATGTTATATAGTACTGTTTGTACACTTCTTCTTACTAGGGAATCTGCTTTTTCAATATATAGAATATCTTTAGTAAAGTCTAGATAGAAGTTTGATAATGTGAATGATACAAAGTTATTAACTAATTTATATACGTTTTGGAAGTTATAGTTATTATATTCTTCTAGAACATTCTTAGTAAATTTATTTAATTCATTCATCATATATTTATCATAGTATGGCATATCTTCATATTTAACACTATCTTTAGTATAATCAAAGTCTTTTAAATTACCTAACATAAATTTATAAGTATTTCTAATCTTACGATAACTTTCTTTTACTTGTTTAATTAGATCATCACTAATTCTTACATCTTCTGTATAATCAGTTGAAGCAACCCATAGTCTTAAGATATCTGATCCATGTAATCTAACCATATCTGCTGGAACAATAACATTTCCTAAGCTCTTACTCATTTTATTACCTTTACCATCTAAAGTAAAGCCATGAGATACAAGTTCTTTATATGGGGCTTTACCTGTTACTGCTACACCACAGATTAATGAACTATTGAACCATCCACGATATTGATCTGATCCTTCTAGATACATATCAGATGGATATGGTAATCCTTGTTCTATTAATACACCATTCCATGTGGATCCTGAATCAAACCATACATCCATGATATCTTCTTCTTTAGTAAAGTTTCCATTTGGACTAGCTGGATTTGTATATCCTTCTGGAAGAAGGTCTTTAGCTTCTTTCTCAAACCATACATTAGAACCATATTTTCTAAATAGGTCCGCTACATGCATCATAACATCATAGTCAACGATTTCACTTCCGTCTTCATTATAAAAGATTGGAATTGGTACACCCCATACTCTTTGTCTAGAAATACACCAGTCTCCACGATCATGAATCATGTTATATAATCTCTTTTTACCCCATTCAGTATGGAATTTAACATTATTTTCAAGTTCATTAAGTAATTCATCTCTAATCTTATCAATACTACAGAACCATTGCTTTGTAGCTCTAAAGATAATTGGTTTCTTAGTTCTCCAGTCATGTGGATATGAGTGAGTAATAAATTTTAATTTTAGAAGTACGCCTAGTTCATCTAATTTTACAGTAACTGCTTTATTGGCATCTTCAAAGAATAAGCCATTAAATGGACCAGATAGCTCATTTAATACACCTTGATCGTCGATACCATTTATCATTTCTAGATTATATTCTTTACCAATAATAAAGTCATCTGCTCCATACATTGGTGCTATATGTACTAGTCCAGTACCAGCATCTAGGGTTACATGGAAGCCATCAACTACTGGAGCTACTCTATCCATAAATACATGCTTATATTTAACACCTGCAAATTTATCACCAGTAAATACATTTACTACTTCATAGTTTTCCCAACCGAACTCTTTAGCTAAGTCTTCTAGTAGTTCGTTTGCTACAATATAGTATTTATCATTAACTAATACTTTTGCATAGTCAAATTTTTCACTAATTGCGATTCCGGTATTACATGGTAATGTCCATGGGGTTGTTGTCCATATTACTAGATTATCTCCTACATTTACAGTATCATTTCCTTCTACTACTGGGAAGGCTACATAAATTGATGAGTCTTTTCGATCATGATATTCTATTTCTGCTTCAGCAAGAGCTGATTCTGATGATGGACTCCAGTATACTGGTTTTAATCCTTTAAAGATTAAGCCTTTCTTAGCCATTTCAGCAAATACTTCTATTTGTCTAGCTTCCATTTCTTTTTGCAATGTAATATAAGGATGCTCCCAATCTGCTAGTACATTAAGTTCTTTAAATCCTTGCATTTGCTTTTCTATTTGTTCATAAGCATATTTTTCACATAGTGCTCTAAAATCTGCCTTACTCATACTCTTTCTATCTACACCGCTATTGGTAACAGCTTGTTCAATAGGAAGACCATGGGTATCCCAACCAGGAATATAAATCATATCATATCCACTCATCATTTTATATCTATTTACAAAATCTTTTAAAATCTTATTCATAGCATGGCCTATATGAATATTACCATTAGCATATGGAGGACCATCATGTAAGATAAATGGTGTTTTTCCTTTGTTCTTTTCTCTTACTTTATTGTATAAATCCATTTCCTCCCATTTTTCTCTTTGTAATTTTTCATTTTCTGGTAAGTTTCCACGCATTTGAAAACTTGTCTCTGGCATTAATAATGTCTCTTTATAATTCATCTTTCTCTCCTTCTTTCTATTTTATAAAACAAAAAAGCACTAGTTTATAAGGACGAATAACCGCGGTACCACCTTACTTCACTTAAGTGCTCTCTTTTTGATAACGGAATTTACTTCCGGTTTTTCTTAAAATATTCAGAAAAACACATCAAGAGTGATCTATATAGTAACTATCATACTAATTTTCACCAACCATTAGCTCTCTACAACTATTTTACTATACCGTCTCTTTCCTTTGTTTTAATATAATCATATTATATGCTAATTTTATTTACTTGTCAATAGCTTTTTTGTCATTGATTTAGTTCAAAGAATTTATTGACTATTTGGGATGATATTCTTTTGGTAACACCTGACTGAGTAACATCGGGAATACCTGCATCTGGTGATACTACTACGATACTCATTTTAGGACTATCACTAGGTGAATATCCTACAAATGATGTAGTAATTGTTTCTGTATCAACTTTATTATCACCATCAGTATCTATAAAGCTTTGGCTAGTTCCTGTCTTACCAGCAGAATTTGTATAATAACCCATATAGCCATAACCTAAACCATTTTGAACAACAGCACTAAATCCTTCTCTTACTCTATTTATATATTTATCTTCTACTGATAATGTTCCCATTACTTTTGTTTCGGCTTTATATATTAGTGAACCAAATTTATCACCATTATCACTGGCTTTATATACTTCTTTTAATAAATATGGTTTTAATCTTTTGCCACCATTAGCAATAGTATTTATATATTGTGATAATTGTATTGGTGTATAAGTATCATATTGTCCAATTGAGAAATCTAATAAATGTCCGGGTAATTTACTAGTACCCATATATCCTAAACTTTCTACTGGCAAGTCAATACCTGTTTTTTTACCAAGGCCAAATTCAGCATACATATCTCGATACTTTTTAAAGGCTTCTTCATCTAAAGATAAACCTTTGTCATATTCATATTTTCCTTTTCCTACAGTAATTGCTATTTTATACTGATATACATTTGAAGAAAATGCTAAAGCATATATATCATCAATATCCCCCATTGTTCGCCATGAACATTTTAGAGGTGTATCTTTTATTTTAAGGCATTCATCATACTGATGACTACCAATATCAATGGCACCATATTTATAACCCACCATCATCGAAGCACCTTTTACTACTGAGCCAGGAGTTACTGGTAATGTCACTATGCCTGGAGTATAATCTACAATATATTTAGAGCCATCTTTATCAAGTACTTGTTTTCCTCCCATAGCTAGTATTTCTCCTGTACTAGGATCTGCGACTACAGCAAATGATCTATTATAATAAGTAGTTCCTGCTTCTCCTTTGGCATTATATACTTCATTTGATAGAATTTCTTCTAAGTGTTTTTGTAAATTAATATCTATAGTAAGAACTATATCACTGCCTCTCTTACCTTCACTTACTAATTCATAACTATTATCAGAAAGTAATCTATACTTAGCTTTAGTTCCTTTTAAATAATTTTCATATTGATATTCTAAATATGATATTCCTACTCTATCGTCTAATGAATAACCTTTCTTTAAATAGATTTCTGCTAATTCTGAAGGTATACCTTGATTATTTGAAGATACATTACCTAAAATACTTTTAAAAGTATCTCCATATAAATATACTCTTTCCCAATCTAACTTAGTATTAAAGCCTTTTAAGTTATCAATGTTTTCACTTATATAAGCATATTCTTCTTCACTAACATCTTTATTTTTAATTACTTTTTCTGCATATGAATATCCTTTATTCATTAAATAATATATATAAGCAGCTTTCTTATCTCTTTCATCATAGGTACTTATTTCTTCATCTAATCTTTCATATATAAGTTTTTCTATATCTTTATCATTTAGTTTTCTTTTATTATATTCTTCCCACTCTTTATCAGTAATTTTCTTTTTACATTCTTTATAATGTCCTTTGTAGTAGAAGGTCTTTAATCTATTTTCATTAACTTTAGAATAGTCTAAATTTATATTATCTGCTACTGTATAGGCAAGTTCTATTTCTTCTTTATTGGTTATTCCATTTTGTTTCTTATAATATATTGTCTTAACCCCTTCATTATCTACTAGTAAATTATAATTTCGATCATATATTCTACCTCTTGGAGCACTAGTACTTTCTACTGTTTTTTCAGTAGCCATAGCAAGACTCTCTTTATAATCATTCTCTTTAATTATTTGAAGATAAAATACTCTTCCTAGTATTACAACATATAAAATTATTACTATAAATATTAAAGAATTATATCTTTTATTTATTACTTCAGTAAGATTTCTTTTATCTTTTTTTGTTTTATTTAAAGGTTTACTATTCTTCTTTATTTCTAATTTTTTCTTGTGGCTTTTTTTCTTAGGTTTATTAATTGTTCTTTTCATGTTATCAACCTTCCTTTTATTATTATATCATATTTATTCTAATTATACATATAGTTAATTAGGTGAATTTATGAATATTTATTTAATTAGTGAATATGTAAACAGATTAAGAAAAAGTGATATTATTTATTATGCTGAAAAACAGGGTATTTCTTTAGATAAAGAAGAAGTAGAATTAATATATGATTATATTAAAAAAGATTATAAAACTATTATTTATGGTAATCCTAAAGATATTTTAAATGAAATTAAATTTAAGGTAAAACCACTTACCTATAATAAAATAGAAAATTTATATATTAAATTTAAAGATAAAATTGATATGTTTACTAAAAACATAAGAGAAGGCTAGCCTTCTCTTATTTTAGTTATTAAATTATTATCAAACTTTTTATTTCTTATCATTTCTATTTCATATTTATATGGGGGATATACTTTTTCTTTACTATTATCATCCTTAGTAACATATGGTGTTTCAAGTATTTTAGGAATACTTTCTAATCTTTCATTATAAATAATCTTAATCAAATTATCAAAACCAATAGTACCAAAGCCAATATTCTCATGTCTATCTTTATGACTACTTATTTCATTCTTACTATCATTAACATGAATACAGCCTATTTTATTAATACCAATTACTTTGTCAAAATTATCAAGTACTATATCAAACTTACTCATATCATAACCAGCATCATTTAAGTGACAAGTATCTATACATACTCCAATCTTATCTTGATGTTTAATTTTATCAATAATAGCTTTTAATTCTTCAAATGTCTTACCCATTTCATTACCTTTACCTGCCATTGTTTCTAGTAAGATAGTTACATCATAATCGTTATCTAATATTAAATTTAATCCTTTACTTATATTATTAATAGCTTCTTCTCTAGAACAATTAACTGCTGATCCTGGATGTAATACTAAGTATTTAATGCCTAATGTACTACATCTTTCTACTTCGTTTATAAGAAATGATACTGAAAAATCAAAATTATTAAAATTAGCTAAATTAACTATATAAGGAGCATGTACTATTACTTTTTCTAAAGCTATATTATTTTCTTTCATCAATTTATATGCTTCTATAGTAAGAGAATCTTCAATCACACTTCTATTAGTATTCTGTGGGGCTCCCGTATAAAACATAAAAGTATTAGCCTTATAACTTAGTGCTTCTTTAACGCTTCCAAGTAACTGACTTTTATTATTATATGATACATGACTACCTATTATTAAATTCATATTATCTACCTCTTTCTATATAATTATACTATATTTTAAGAAAAAGAAAAAGAGGAATAATATCCTCTTTAAATATTAACCTAATTTCTTTCCATTAGCATCAGTACTAAATGAATATTTAGAACCAAATTTACCAGTTGGATTACCAACTAATAAAACTTCAGCATGACCAGCAGCATTTAATCTAATAGATGAACAAGTGCCATCAGTAACCTTTGTTCCATTATAAGCAGTACCCTCTATCTTAATATCATTTGATGTCAAACCATATAGTTTATCTATTGAATCTCCACTACCTTTTACAGCTGTTAAACATTGCCAATTAGCAGTAGCTTTAGCACCTTTTAATATTTGAATGTACCCATCACCAAATGCCATTTCATCTTTAACAACACTTTCATCATACCAAGTAGCAACTTCTTTAGATAATGAGTTAATTGTAGATAATCTAGCATCATCAATTGATGATAAAATTGTAGGTACAGTAACTACTACGATAATAGCAAGTATAACGATAACTGCTAGTAACTCTATTAAAGTAAATCCTTTTCTATTTAATTTTTTCATTATTTTAATCCTCCTCTATTTATAATATAATCTTACCATAAAATAATTTCTTAGTCAATTACTTTATGATAAATATTTACATATTTGTCATTATATTTTTTACTCTTTATTAGTGTTAAATTATTATAATTATCTTTTAATTTATCAATACTATATTCTAATACTAATATACCATTATTATATAATAAAGCATATTTATTAACTAGATTAATTATTTCTTCAGCTACTTCTAATTTATAGGGAGCATCCATTAATATGATATTAAATTTTATATTATTATTTTTAAAATATAATAAAGCATCTTTATAATCTTTATTTATTACTATACTTTTATCTTTGATATTTAAGTTATCTATATTTTTATTAAGATATTTTAATATTTCTTTACCATTATCTACGAAGTAACATTTGTTACTTCCCATGGATAATGCTTCTATTCCAAGACTACCAGTACCACAAAATAAATCTAATACAGTAGAATTATCTATATAATCTTGGATACTAGCAAACATTGATTCTTTTACTCTATCCATCGTTGGTCTAGTACCTGGAATATTATATCCTAAAATATTTCTACCCTTTAAATATCCACTTATTACTCTCATTTATGACAACCCCTTACATCAGTATACTTCTTAAATCTTTTATTAATATCCATTACATAATAGAATAATTCATTATAATATTTCATATATTCTTTATATTCTTTATAACTATTAATTTTTACTTTTAGAGATACTTTTTCATAGTCATCATTACTAGTATTATATTTATTAATAAGTTCTAGTAATTCTTGATTATCTAATACTATTTTTTTATAGTGATCTAGATTTTTTATTAAATCACTTTCTTCAAAAACTTCTATTAAGTTTTTAGTTTTTTCTATAACATTATCCATTATCTATATTTAAAATTTCTTTCCATTTCTCTTTTGATATCTCTCTCTTTAATAGTTTCTTTTTTATTATAATTCTTTTTACCTTTAGCTACTCCAATTAAAACTTTAGCTTTATTTTTAACGAAATATATTTTAAGGGGTACTAAAGTATAACCTTCTACTTCTAATTTATCTCTTAATTTTAATATTTCTTTTTTATGAAGTAATAGTTTTCTTGTTCTATCTTCTTCATGATTAAATATATTTCCTTCTTTATAAGTAGATATATGAGTATTAAGTAAATATATTTCATTATTTCTTATTATAGCATAACTATCTTTAATATTTACTTTGCCTTCTCTAATTGATTTTATTTCAGTACCTGTAAGTACTATTCCTGCTTCATAGGTATCTTCAATTTCATAATCATATCTTGCTTTTCTATTTAGTATTTCCATAGTAATCACCTTTTTCTATATATATTATATCTTACTTTTTATATTTTAACAATATTTTAATTTATACTATTTACTTCTATGGTATTATCCATATTCTTAATAACACTAGCATACTTATTATATACTCTTTCATAATCACTAAGATATGTTTTTATATCTGGATTAGAAAATGGTATTACTTTATAATCTTTATTATTCTTAGAGTATGTATATATTAGTTCATTAGTTTGATTACTTAATTTTATACTTGTATTATTATCTTTATCAATATGTTTTGTTATTTTTACTGTACTAAGTAATCCTACTGTAGTATTATAATCTATATTAGTTTCTTGAGCTGATAAGAAATTACCTAAAGAATATATAACTAAAGTATCATTTATATAAGTAATAGGCATTACTACATGGGGATGAGTACCTATTATAATATCTACTCCTTGCTTCTCTAAAAAGTTAGCCATATCTATTTGATAACTTGTTGGAGTATGGGTATATTCTACTCCCCAGTGCATAGCTACTATAAGTAAATCTACTTTATCTCTTACTCTATTTATATCTTCTTTTACTTTGTTTTTATATTCTTGATATTTAGTATCTGTACTAGGATTGTTTCCAATACAAGGCCATATATTTACTAAATAATCTTTACCACTAGGTACTTTAATACCATTAGTACCATAAGTATAATTAAGCATTGTATAAGTAATATTATTTTTTTCTTTTATTCTTATTTCATTTCTTTCTTCATTACTTAAATAACTACCTACTGCTAAAACATCTGACTTAGAGTTCCAATAATTAACTGAATTAGTAATTGCTTTTTCTCCTCTATCTAGAGTATGATTAGTAGCTAAACTAACTAAATTAAAACCAGCATCTATCATAGCTTCTCCTACTTCATATGGTGAATTAAAAGCTGGATAACTAGATAGGCCTATTTCACTTCCTCCTAGTATTGTCTCTTGGTTATAGTAGGCTACATCATAATCTTTAACGATATCTTTTATATATGTTAGGGCTGGTTTAAAATCATAACCATCACTAGTTTTCATAGCATTATATAATCTATCATGTACTAAAAGATCTCCTACCATAAGCATGTTAATACTATATTCTTTATCATTATCTTTATCTATAATATTATCTGAAGGTACTACTTCTTTATCAAATAATTTACTAACTATAAAGATACTTCCTATAACTAAAATAATTATTATTAATATAAATAATATTACTTTCTTTTTATTTACTTTTCTTCTTCTTTTCATATATACCTCATATCTCTACTGATAGATTTTTCACTACAGCCATATTGTTTAAAAGGAAGACTATCTAGGCTTCCTTTTACCTTTGAAGACCAAAGGACTTCAAAGGATATACTATTTTCTTCTTACTTTTCTCTTTCTATTATTTTCAGTATGATTAATTTCATTTATTTCACTAATACCTTTAGAGAATACTACTTCTCCATTTAGAATATTTACTTTAGTTAATCTAGCATTAAGGATATCTCCTATCATAATCTTTTCTCCATTATGTCCCATAATAGAATAACCATCTTTACCTAAATGGAAATATCTACTATTATAGAATAATTTACCATATACCATTCTTTCTGGATATAATACTATAATAAAGTTTTCTTTAATATCTGATACTATAACTTCAAAATCTTGTTTTTCATATTGTTTCATAAACTCAGCTTTTCTTATATCATCTAATCTATGTTCGGCTTTTACCGCTCTTAATTCAGCATCAGTTGCTAATTTAGCAATATATGGTGTAATACTAGACCATTTCTTTCTAGCATAATCTACGCCATAATGAAGTGAATCTTTAAATATTCTTTGATTAATAGTATCTGATAGTCTTCTTATTGGTGATGTACTAGTAGAATATGCCCCCATACCTAAAGCATAATGACCGATATCATAAGCTGAATACTTAGCTTTGGCTTGACTCATAATAGCCATCTTATCAAAGATTATTTTTTCTTTAGAATCAGCATATAATTTCTGAATTTTTTTTATATCTTCTGTTGTAAAACTCTTCTTTTTATCGCTATATACTCGATATCCTTTTTTCTTTAATAATCCCATCCATGTATTTAATTTATCAGTATTTGGACTATCATGAAATCTTGATATGAATGGAAGTTTATTTTTTAAGAAATAATCAGTCATACACATATTATGAAGTAACATTAAAAATTCTATTAATTCTTCGGCTTTTCCTTGATGTCTTTCTCTAATATCTATTAATTTACTACTTTCAAAGAAGAATTTTACTTCATCAGATGTAAATTCTAGAAAGCCTTCATTTATCATCTTTCTTTTTACTTTCATAGCGGTCTTATATAAATTATCTAATAATTCAGTATAATTTTCATAACCATTAGGTATGGTATTTTCTTCTAGATATTTATTTACCTCAGTATAAGTCATACGCTTACGATTATTTATTACTGCTTCATTTATTTTATAATTTAATACTTTGCCACTGTCATCTATTTTTATACTCATAGATATAGCATAGCGATCTTCTCCTGGTACTAAGGAACATATACCGTTAGATAATATTTCATGCATCATTGGATTGCAGCAACCAGGAAAATATGTTGATATAGCTCTTCTTAATGTTTCATCCCACATGGCGCTATTATCTTTGATATATCTATTAGGATCCGCTATTTGGACATAAACGGTATTATTATGGAAGGCAACAGCATCATCAAAATCTTTAGTATCATCACCATCTATTGTTACGGAAGTGATACTTCTTTGATCTTTTAAACCATTTCTTTTGTCCATATCTATTACTTCTTCACTTAATGACTTTTCTATGGAATTAACTTCTTTTAAATACTCTTCATTAAAACTAATAGGAAAGTTATATTCTGCTAATACTTCTTTTTCTTTGGTTCCAACATCATCTTTATGTCCTAGTACTTCTTTTACTTCTAATGTTTTTCCATCTATTAATAGTTTTGTTCCTAGTGGATATATTTCATCTAATATGATACTTTCATAACCATTAGATACTGCTTTATATCCATGTTCATCTTTTATTACTTCTGCTATAAAATTATGATGTTCTCTTCTAATTATTTTTACTACTTTAGCAATATTATTACTTATATCTACTAAAACGATATCGTTATTTTCTAATGTTTTATGATCTTTATATGTTACTACTATTTCTGTCTTATCTTCAAAAATAACGATTGGTCCTTTCTTTTTGGTTATCTTGATTAGACCTCTTTTTAAATTGGTATTGGTAATTAGGGTATATCTTCCTTTTTTATCACGAAAGATAATACCTGTCTCTTCAAGATTTTTTATTACTGCAAGTAATTTAGTAGTATCTTGTACTTTTAACTCTTTAGTTATTTCTTCTAGCTTCATCATTTTATTCTTTTCTTTACTAAGTATTGTAATAATACTGCTTTCCATTTAAAACCCTCCCTATTTTTGTTTTTTCTTATTATTTATTTGTTTTTCTTTTTCGTCATATACTTCAAAATCTATTTCTGATTTATCTTTATCTGCTCTTACTACTCTAATAGTTATCTTATCTCCAAAAGCATATTTCTTCTTTGTTTTCTTACCTATTAAAGCCATCATATCACTATCATATACATAGTAGTCACCTTTAATATTTTCAGCCTTAATAAGTCCTTCAACGGTATTTTCTAGTTCGACAAAGATACCAAATTCTTGTACTCCTGATATAATACCTTCATATATTTCTCCAATATGATCAGCCATATATTCTGCTTTCTTCATTTTGTCGACATCTCTTTCACAGTTCTGTGCATCTTGTTCTCTAATTGAACAATGTTCACTCTCTATTGGAAGTTCTTCTTTTCTTTCGTTTATTATTTTATCACTATAATTATAGTTATAATCTTTTAATAATCTATGTAATATTAAATCAGGATATCTTCTTATTGGTGAAGTAAAGTGACTATAACACTTACTGCCTAGACCAAAGTGTCCTATATTAACATCAGAGTATACTGCCTTAGCTTGACTACGAATAGCCATATCATGAAGTACTCTAACTTCTGGTACTTCTTCTAATTGTTTTAGTATGTTTTGTAAATCTTTAGGAGACTCTATCTTACTCTTTCCATTTACTACATATCCATGAAGTGATAAGAACTTCATAAATTCTCCTAATCTTTTTTCATCTGGTTTATCATGTACTCTATATATACCAGGTAAATTCTTGTAATAGATTGAACTTGCTACGGTTTCATTCGCTGCGATCATAAAGTTCTCTATTAACTCTTCACCTGTTCTTTGTACTCTAGCTTCTATCTCTATTGGATGACAAGCATCATCTACTTTTATCTTAGCCTCAGTACTTTCGAATTCTATATATCCACGAGAGATCATTTTCTTTCTAAGTATCTTAGATAATTCTTCCATTAATCTAAGAGTCTTCTCAAAAGGCTTATAATCTTCGCTAGGATTATTCTCTTCAAGTAACTTATTTACTTCTTCATAAGTCATTTTCTTTCTACTTCGAATAATAGATTTAAAGATATCATAATGAGTAATATTACCTTTATTATCAATAACCATCTCACAACTAAATGCAAATCTATCTTCATTTTCATTTAATGAACATATACCATTAGATAACTTATGAGGAAGCATTGGAAGTACTCTATCTACTAGATAAACACTAGTACCTCTAAAATATGCTTCATCATCTAATTTAGTCCCTTCTTTTACATAATACGAAACATCCGCGATATGGACTCCTAATAAATATTTGCCATCCTCAGTCATTGATAATGATATAGCATCGTCAATATCTTTAGTATCAGAACCATCTATTGTAAATATTTCTCTATCTCTAATGTCTCTTCTACCAGAAGATAGTTCTTTATTTATTTCTTCTTCGGTTAAATAAGAAGGAATACTATCTAGTTCTTCTATTACTTCATCAGGAAATGATGGACTAAAATTATATTCATAAACAAATGATAATATATCTACTCCTACATCATTCTTATGTCCAATAATCTTAATAATCTTACCCACTCTTTTACCATCTTTTAATGGTTCTACGACTACTTTATGTCCTTCTACTGCTCCATTTAAATTGTCTCTTGGTATGTATATATTAGCTCCCTTTTTATCAGGTTTAACAAAATAATCATTATCTATTTTTATTACTTCTCCTACTAAAGGATCATAGTTTCTTTTAATAACTTTAATTATCTTACCTTCAGGTCTATTCATATCTTTATTTAAATATTCAAATAATACTAAATCACCATCTATAGCTCCATTTATATTATCTCTACTAACATATACATCTTTACTATCTTTACCGATATTTATAAAGCCAAAACCTTTATCATTAAGTATTAAATTACCTTTAACTAAATGACTATTTTCTAGTAATAGATATTTCTTTTTTTTCTCACTATAATATAGTATACCATCACTAACTAAACTATCTAAAGCATTCTCTAAACTTTGATATTCTTCTATGCTAGTTAGTCCTAGTAAATCATTAATTTCCATAATAGTAAGTGATGTATTCTCTTTTAATTTATCTATAATTATATCTTTCATATTCATGCTAACCTCCTCTTTATACTCAAAAAGACTTAAAATTATATTTTAAGTCTTATAATGATATTATTAAACATAATACAAAGAAAGTAAAACCTAAAATATATGTTATTCTTGTAACAAATAGTTCAAATCCTCTTTCTTTCCTATTTGCAAACAAATCAGATGTTCCACCCTGAATTATTTGTGATGCAGACTCAGCCTTACCACTTTGAAGTAAAACTACTGCGATTAATAATATTGATACAATAAGTAATGCTATTTCCATAGTAATCAATCCTTTCACACATTATATATTATAACAAATAACTTTTTCTTTGTAAATATTTTTTAATACTGAATACCCCAAATAACTACATCTTTAGCAGGTTTACCACAGACAATACATTTATCATCTACTTTTTCTTCATTAAATGGAATACATCTAGATTTGCATCCTCTTATCTCTTTAATCTTGGCTTCGCACTCAGCGTTTCCACACCACATAGCTTTAATAAAGCCTGGGCGGTTATTTATTATATCTTTAAATTCTTCTATATCGGTACATGTATAAGTCATTTCTTCTCTTCTTCTTAAGGCTCTATCATACATATCTCTTTGAATATCTTCAAGTAACAACTTAACATCATGAATAATATCGGTATTAGTAAATACCTCTCTTTTCTCTCTAGTATCTCTTCTTACTAAAGTAATCATATTATTCTCTAAATCTCTCTTACCTATTTCTATTCTAACAGGAATACCATTTACTTCAGCTTCAGCAAATTTAAATCCTGGACTCTTATCACTATTATCAATATAGGCTTCAATTCCTTCTTTCTTTAATTTATCAAGATAATCATTAGCTAAACTAACTACTTCTAAGTCATTTCCTATTGGAATAATAACTACTTTTTTAGGAGCTATTTTAGGTGGTAATACTAAACCATAATCATCAGAATGTACCATTATAAGGGCTCCTATCATTCTAGTAGTAGCTCCCCATGAAGTTTGATATGGATATTCTAGTTTATTTTCTCTACTAGTGAATTTGATATCATAAGCTTTAGAAAACTTTTGTCCAAAATAATGGCTAGTCGCAGACTGCAGTGCGATACCGTTATACATAAGTGATTCTACGGTATAAGTATATTCTGCTCCAGCAAATTTTTCTTTTTCTGTTTTTCTTCCTACAATACTAGGTATAGCTAAATAATCATGAAAGAAATTATTATATATATTTAACATATTTAATGTCTCTGCTTCTGCTTCTTTACTTGTTTCATGAATAGTATGTCCTTCTTGCCATAAGAATTCACGGCTTCTTAAGAATGGTCTTGTTTCTTTTTCCCATCTTAATACACTACACCACTGATTATATAATTTTGGTAAATCACGATATGAACTTACTACTGTTCTATAGTAATCTGAAAATAATGTCTCTGAAGTTGGTCTAATACATAAACGTTCTTCTAATTCTTTACTTCCACCTCTAGTAACCCATGCTACTTCTGGAGCAAAGCCTTCCACTAACTCTCCTTCTTTTTTAAGTAAATTTTCTGGTATTAATAATGGCATATAGACATTAACATGTCCTGTTTCTTTAAATTTTTCATCTAATATTTTCTGCATTTGCTCCCATATAGCATAACCATTTGGTTCAAATACTGTACAACCTTTAGTATTAGAATAAGCCGCTAGATGAGCAGCACTTACTATATCAGTATACCACTTAGCAAAATCTACATCTCTACTTGTTATTTTATTATTTTGTTTATTATTCATAATTACACCTCATCAATATAATTCTATCATAAATTAAGTAAAATTACTACTACTTTTTTGTTCGATAATCAAAATACCTAGTTAATTGCTTTTTAAGTAGTATAGCTATATCAATTGTGACAACAATGTTGTCGCAATTGGATAATATACATAAAATACTTTTATTATCTTTAAAAAAATTATTATTTTTATGACCTTAGGCATAAAAATACCTCTAAAGACCCGAGGCTTTAGAGGCATCTACTAATTATATTTAACTGAAATATACATCTTATCTTCAAATTCATTTTGGACTAAACGCATAATATTATTGGCACTACTAGTATTTGAATCTTTACTATCTAATACTACTCTTATATTATCACCATCTATTTTTACAAAGTTTTCACAATTACATAATTCTTTTATTTTTAATTCTATTGTTTCTTCTTTAGAAGAATTTTTATTTAATAATTTTAATTCTTCAAAGACACTATTTTTTTCTTCTGTACTTATATCAGTACTAGTTAGTTTTTCTTTTAGACTATTTATCTTATCCATAACATTATTATCATCTTCTACTTTTAAGGCTGATATTATACTTGTTTCTTCTACTTTGGTAGTACTATTATCAGTAGTAGTCTCTTTGATATTTTTATCAAATATTTCATTAGGCATTGTTACATAGTAGATAGATAATACTAATACTAAGCTAAATAATGTTAAAAACCATAAATTCTTCTTATTTATCATATTTATTCCTCTTCTTTCTAATTAATTATATTATCTTATATATAAAATATGAAAAAAAAAGAAAGAAACATGAATCCTCATATTTCTCTCTGTCATTATATATAATGATACTATATTATATTAAGCAAATTTGGTTTTATGTTTTTTTTGTTTTATTAGGACTATTGCTAGTGTAATTATTGATACTGCGAGTAAACCTAAGGATATTAACATATACATGAAGTATTTATTGTTTTCGTCTTTGTAGGCATTTACTAAGTCACTATTAAATCTTTGGATTGTTCCTTCTAGTTTATCATAGACATATAAAGCTTTTTCTCCTGTCTTTTCGTTTATGGCATAGAATAAGTAGAAGTCACTTCCTTTTACTTTGTCGTCAGCGGCATATGTTTTATTTTTTTCTATTAATTGATATCCTTCTAGTTTGCTATTGTCATAAGTAAATGATACTTTGCTATAGCCTTTTGGTACTAGATTATTAGGCATATCTATTATATTAAAGGTAATATCTCCGACTGATAGGCTATTATATATGGTATATTTTTTAGTCTTTTCATTATAGCTATATAGTTTGGTATTTCCTTTTTCATCTTTTAATAAAACTAAGATATTTTTGGTTTTACTATTTTTATAACATAGTACTTGTTCTTCTCCTATTGTGATAGTGGATTTTTCATAATTACTTGGTATAGTTATGTTTTCGTCTTCTTTTCTTACGATAGTGTATTTCTTTTTGCCTATTGTTACTTCAACAGGATTTAGTTCTTTTACGGTTACATTGATAACATAAGTCTTAGTACTTCCATCTTCGGCGGTTACTTTTATTTCTATTTTGTTATTGCCTTCTTTTACTTCTACTTCGCCGGTTCCTTCTACTTTGGCACTAGAGTCATCTAATTGGGCATTTATTTTTATTTTTTTGACATCGTTTTCTACTACTACAGAGTATTCGGTTACTTCTTTTTTGAATTCTTTATCTAGGTTATAGTCTTCGATAGTTAGACTAGACAAGTTATTATTACTACTCTTTTTTTTGGTTGGTTTAGGAGTAGTTGTTGTTCCGGTTTTATTACCACCATTATTAGGATTTGATGTTGGCTTACTATTTACGGTTATGGTTACGGTTTTATTTCCGGTTATGGTATTGCCATCATAAGATGTTACATCTGTTGGAGTAATTGTTATTACGGCAGTTCCGGCATTACTTGTCGATATGGTTACACTCTTGCTATCATTATCTATCCAAAGACTACTACCGGATAGTGATGCAACACCTGAATTAGATGATGATAAGGTAAATTTACCTGCTAAATCATTTCCTTTAATGGTTAGGGTTATGCTATTTCCTACGGTTACGGTATTACTTGTTACTGATACATCGTAACTAGCGGCCTTTACATAACTTATTGATATTATGAATGTACATATTATTATACTTAAATATTTTACTACTTTTTTCATATTTCCTCCTACTGAATTATTTTACTTACTTCCATTATATGGTTTTTTATAGCGATATAGTCTGCTGATGAGACTTTTCCATCTTTATTGGCATCAGCATATTCTTTTTCTAGATCAGTTAATTTATTTGTTTCCATGATATGATTTTTTATTTTGATATAGTCTGCTGATGATATTTTACCATCACCATTTACATCACCATAGATTATTACTATATATTCTTTTTCTTCACTATTGGTTTTTATTTTTATTTTATCTCCACTAGCTATTAGACCTGATTCTTTTGATGATGTTATGGTTATTTCTAAGTTAGTACTCTTTAATTTACTAATGGTATCATTGATATCTTTACCTAAGGTAAAACCATATAGATAGTTATCTTTATATTTGATACCGGCTTTATCTAGTACTTCTTTAGTTGTTACTTTGGTATTATCTCCAGGATCAGGAGTTGGCTTTGGATCAGGAGTTGGTTCTGGAGCTTTCTTTCTTGTTACATTAATGGTATATTTTCTAGTATCACCGTTAGCGGCGGTTACTGTTAAGTTTATATTGGTTTTCTCACTATTTAGGGCTACTGTTCCTAAACCACTTATAGTAGCACCATTATAGACTTTAGTTGCATCTACTGTTACTGATGAGACATCACTTTCTACTTCAATACTGAAGTTAGTATCATTAGTAGGACTACTAAATAGTCTTGTTTTGTTTACTGTTAGGCTAGATAAATAGTTATTAGGATTTCCTGTATTTGGGAAAGCAACTTTATCGGGCATATTATTAAATATTGGTATATAGAAGGCAAAGCTACTATTTAACAGATTAGTACTATTATAGCCATTATATGTTTTATAACTTTGAGAATATGGGGCTTGGATATTTTGCATATACTGATGATCAGCATATGATGGTCCTATTAAATCCCATTTTTGTAAGTATTCTGTTTTTTGTCCAACATTTACATAGTTATTGCTTAGGAAGGATGCTCCTCCTACTACGGCTTTATATGGGCTATTCCAGCCTTGGTTTTTGGCATATATTAGACCATTGATAATAGTTTGATTTTTATCTCCACCTGCGGCAGTGGCTCCAATGTTATAGAAGTTATAATAGCCTTCATAACCTGCTACTGTACCACTTACGATAGTACTTCCTGATGCTCCTACTTCTTGAATTACTCTTGATATTAATACATATGGACTTATATGATAAGTATTAGCAGCTTCTATGAAGGCATCTACATAAGTCTTACCATCACTACTAGCAGTCTTACCACTCATGAAAGTTCCTTTTAACATATTTTCTATTCCTTCTCTAGTATGGAATGATGGGTTATATGATAAGTCTTCAAACATAAAGATATTTCTTTCATTAAAGAAGTTTCTTGGATCTATATAATATGCTATAGTACTAGTACTTGCGGCATACCATCTAGAACCTCCTCCAGTAAAGTTGGTACTAAAGACATTAGTGAAATAGTTATATGACCAACTAGCTGTTGATTTTAAGCCATCTAGATTACCATAATAATCTTCGATTAGACTTCGTCCTGATGATTTATGTTCTAGATTAACGATATAATTAAAATCTAGATTAGTATTAAAGGGAATAAATTTCCATTTAGGATATAGGGCATGTAGTTTTACTAAGTCATCTAAATAGCTTTCTGGAAAACCACTCTTTTTTAGGTTAGCTCGATATTCTTTTAAATCTGTTGTATCTAAATCAATATTACTGTCAGAAGAACCTATGTATTTACCACATACATAACCTGTAGTACTACCATATTTTATTTTATATAAACTTGTAGGACAAGTTCCTTTACCATCTTTACCAGCATTTTTATCTAATACTTCTACTTCAGTATCACAGCTTAAACCAGTTATTTTGTTTTTTCTACTTAAATCAGAATAGACTCCTAATGGAGAAGTATCTTCGATACATAATACTTTTCCTTTTTCAGTAGTACTTGGTGTATTTAATTTTATAAAGTCCCCACAGGCATAGCCTGTTAATACTCCTTGTCTTACTTTATAGAACGATGTTGTACAACCGGAACTTGGATTTGTACCGGCATTGGTATCTAATACTTCAACTGTACTATTACAAACTAATGAGTTATTAGCAGGACTTGTAACACTTGGTCTTAGGTTTACCGGTTCATCATTATCTGGACAGTATACTGTTCCTGTACTACTAGCGGATACTATACCTATAAAAGATAAAAATATTGTTAATAAAAATAATACTCTCTTCATATATTCTACCTCTTATATATTATATCATCTTTTTCTACTTTTTTCTACATATATAGTTTCTTTTTTTATTACTTTACATTTTAGTAGAAAAACATTAAAAGAGATAACTTATGTCATCTCAATTATATTTTAACCTACAGATAACTGATATGGACTATTTAATGTTCCAGAGCCTGTTTTAATGCTTACATTAGCATTTAAATAAAGTGTTGGAAAAATTTCACTATCAAGAGCAGCATATGGCTCTCCCAGGTCTAAGCAACCGCCCGCTACATGGAATACAAAGCTAGAAGATACGATAGGAGTTAATAAAGCTATTGTTTTAGAGTTAAACATTGTTTTCATCCAAGAAGAACAATTACTATATTCTCCTAACGTTGAAGTACATTTACCTAGATAAGCAGAATAAGCATAATCTGATGGATATGGCAAAGCAATCTTACCAGTCCAAGATGTTTTATTACCGGTATATACTGTTCCACTAGTATTTTCTAATTTATAAGATTGATCAGCATATACATTCACGCCTTCATCCAGCCAACCTAATAAAGACCATTTAGCATCCGCTATCATGTTTCTAGTAGTATCATTTTTTATACCAGTATAAGTGAAATCACAAGGTGTTTCTGCATTATTTGCTCCAGCATAACATTGACCACCTTTTGAATTATAATATAAACTGTTGTTAACACTTTCTTTTGTATAACCTGGATTTAATAGTTTCATTAATCTTGCTGTTGTCCAATCATTAGAACCATAATCTGCTTCTGCTCCTGTTGTAGTATCTTTGTTATCCCAAGGATATGTTCCTATTGATTCATTTCTGATTAATTTTACTTTACCATCAAACACTCCTATTATTCTCCATGTTTCACAGCTAGTATTTGGATATGTATTACAATTAAATAATACATAATTTCTATCACCAAGACCGCTATATCTAATATTGCCATCAGCATCTTTCATTAAGCCATTAGTAATATCATATTGATATTTAATACCATTATTAGTAACATTAGTTTTAGTACTATTATTATATAAATTAGTAATATGTGTAGCAAGGGGATTGGATAGCGTTTTTTGAGGTACTAAACTCATATTACTTGCTAGTACTATACTATTTTTACTAAGAGCAACTCCTAAAGTAACTGTTTTAGTAGTACTACTATTGTTTCTTATAGATATTTTAGTAGTAACTGTAGTATTAGCATTACTTATTGTTCCTGCTGTAGTATAACTTGTAGATGATACACCAATATCAATATTACTAATATCATTTATATACCATACACTATAATTAACATTTGATACAGTACCACTACTTATATTAATTGTTTTAGTAACAGTAGCAGATGGACTTACTTCTACTTCAAAGGTTTCCATTGTATCATCATTACTAGTCAAATTAGAACTAATAGTAATTGGATTATTTATTTCAGCACTAGTAGTAAACATGGCATAAGTAGACCCTATAGCCAAGCAAATTAAACCAATAGATATTACCGCTACTAAATAGATTGTTTTAATATTTATTTTTTTCATTACTTATCTCCTAAATACTTACTTTTATCTATCTTATTTCTAAAATAATTCTATCATAATATTATTAAAAATACAATAAATTATTTAAATGTTATTTTATTTTTATGACCTTAGGCATAAAAAAAGAAAAAAAGTGAGCTTTAAACTCACTTAAGTCATTTAGACTTCATATATAAGGAGATAATAGTATTACTATGATTGTAGTCTGTCTTTATTTAAGTAATACTATCAATATTATTATGATTATATTATGATTTATTATACTTCATTGTATTTATTACTATTCCTAGTATTAGGATAAAACATAATGTATATACCCATATTAATAATATTATAATACTAGATAATCCACCATATACTAAGTCATATCTACCAAAGTATTTAATATAATAACCAAAGAAAGCAGTAAATACTACCCAGCCTAAGGTTGTTATAAAGGCTCCAATAGTGGTTTCTTCACTTTTTATTTCTTTAGATGGAGCTATTTGATATATTAATTTTATATTTAAGAATATTATTATAAATGTTATAGGCCATTTTATTATATTATATATCATTATCATTTCATCTATTATACCAGTAAATGGTTTACTATTTCTAAGTAATTCTAATATTTGTTCTCCTAGCATAGGTACTAAGATTAAGAATAGTAAAAGTATTATGATGACTAATAGTATTATTACTGATCTTAGTCTATCTTTAATTATATTTGTTTCTTCTATTTTATATAGACTATTAGAAGCACTTATAATAGCATACATACCATTAGCGGCAATACAGAAAGTAACTATATTTAATAATCCAACACTAAAGTCAAAACTTTGTCCTGAGATAGCATCTACGACTACTCTACTGGCATAACTAGGAAGTAAATCAGTAAGAAGAGATATTACGGAATCGATAGATATGGAAAAGAAACCCGCTACTATGACTATTATAGTTAAGATTGGTACTACTGCTAATACGAAACTATAGGCTAAGTAAGCAGGTAAGATTCTAAGTTCTTTTAAACTTAGAATCTCTATTAGTTTTTTGAAGTATCTTTTTATTTTAGCTTTCTCTATTTGTTTTTTTACCTTACCTACTATTTTATCCATTATTATTTTCCTTCTTATTTCGCATATCAATAGTAGCTTCATTAATGGCATCATCTACTGTTTTGATATCATCCATAATCATGCTATACCCGATAGCGGCTCCATAACCATATGGTAGTTCTTTTAATTCTTTATATATTTTTCTGGTATAACTTATAACATCTTTTTCACTATAGCCTACCATATATACTAGGAATTCATTACCATCAGTTCTAATGATATCTGTGTTAGGTTCTTGATTAACAATTAATGTACTCGCAGCTTTCTTAATAATGGTATCTCCTTCTTCATGACCATGACTATCATTAATATCTTTAATATTATTTAAATCTATTATTACAAATGCTTGAGGATATATAACATTATCATCCCATTCTTTTATTTTTAAATTTAAATATGCTCTATTCTTTAATGATGTCATTGTATCAATATATTTTAATTTATCATTATTAGTTACAATTGTACTATTTTCTTTCTTTTTCTTAATAAAGAATATTAAGAAGATAATTATTAGAATTACTAAGATTGCTAATAAGAAAGTTGTTAAAAGACTAAATTCATATATTTTTGAATTTGTATTATCTTTATATTTTATAGTATCATAATTTACTGAAGATGTATAATATGTAAACATCTCACTAAAGATTTTATTTTTATTTACATCTCTAATCATAAAACTATAGTTATATGGTAATACTCCTTCATATATTACTTTAAAATCACTAAATTTTCTTGTTTTATAATAATCATATGTTGCTTTATCTATTACGACAATACTTTTATTTTTGATATTTCTAAGTAAGTCATCTGTATTATTATATCCAGTATTCTTAATACTATTTGTATTTAAGTAATCATTTATATAAGTATTCTTTACTGTTATTACTTCTTTATCTTTTAATCCTTTGATACTATTTATAGCAAATGGTTCAGTGGATAAGACAACATATTTTTCTTCGAATAAATTAGTAGTTAAAATGGTATCGATATTTAAACCATTCTTATTAAAGTTAGCAAAGGCTAAATCTAATTCACCACTTGATAAGTCTTTTTTTAATTCTTCAATATTATTATAATATTTTACTTTTAAATCTACATCAAATAAGTCTTCAAAACCACTTAAGTAATTAGATAAAGTACCTACTAAATCTTTTTCTTCTTTACCAGTAAATGGCATATAAGTTATATATCCAACATTATAAGAAGAACTATTATAACTCATACGATCAGCTTCAGTTATTTCTTTGTCATAGAAGAATTCACTTAAGAAGTTTGTTTTGTATGAGGTTTGTTGTTTATTTTTTTGATAACCTAGATAATATTTTTTCATTATATCTAAGAATGTTTTATTTTCTATGGTTAATACATATTTTTTAGAGATATCACTTAAATGATAAAGAATATGTAAATCATTTTTTAAGATAAAATCCATATACATGTTATATGGTACAATAACATAATTTGTTTCTTTATTTTTTAATGCTCCTTCTAGTTCATTAACATTTTCTTTTTGTAAATATGATATTTTCTTTACTTCAGATAAATCATTACTTACAGTATTTAAATCTTTTTTTAAGACTGCTACTGTATGATTATCTATATCATTAATGTTATTTATTACTTCTTCTTCAGTACTAACTAATACATAATTATCTTCGTATAGTAAGATATCTTTATTTGTTAGACTCTCATTATTATTTAATACTCTAAAGGCATTTTTATTTAGGTTGGAACTACTATCAACGGAATATGATATTTTATTAAAGTTTATTCCATAAGTAGTTGTAAAGTCATCTAGTAAATCAAAGATTACTCCTTTACCACTTTTGCCATATACTGGTACATCATTATATACACTTATATCTAATACATTACTTGTATTATCATTAATCCATTTCTTTTCTAGAATAGAAAAACTTGAATTATCTTTACTATAATTTAATATAAATATTAATAGACTTACAGCAAATAAGACCGCTACTACGATTAGTACTATTATTTTATTATTTCTCTTCTTCATAGTGTTCTCCTAACTATTAGTCCATGTAATGGCATCTAAACTATGATGTTTATTACCGGTAATTACAGTATCTTTTTCTTCACCTTTCCATTTTAAAAAGAATGAAAAATCATAATATTCTAATTCACTATTTGTATAATTATCTAATGTATTTGATGCTATTTCTTTTGCTTTATCTACTGATGTATCACTTTTTAATGTAATAGTAGTATAAACTATTCTACCTTGAAGTCTTGTTTCTACTTCTTCAGTTAAGTTTGTTTCTTCAACTTCTTTCTTTACTCCATCATATGTTTTTTCACTTATTTTTACTTTATCTATACCATCCAATCTATTACCATATTTATTATGTGATCCTCCTACTAGTAACTCTACAAATATAACTATTATTACTATTAAGAATACTACTGCTAATAACAATATAACCGATAACCCTTTATTTTTTTTAATCCAATCTTTTATCTTATCCATACTCTATCTCCTTCTTATCTAATATAATAATATTATACTATAAAGGTAAATATTTATCAATAGTATAAGTTTTTATTTTTTATATTTGCTATTTATAAATATTTATAGTATAATGTATATGGAAAGAGAAATTACTCATAATAAAAATGGGTAACACCTAATGCAAAAGGTGTTCTCTCCATATTTTTTGGATATAGAGCACTGCCTTGGTGCTCTATTTTACTTATTTTCTAAGGCTACTACTATATATAAAATATAGTGTAACTAGAGTAATCCAAGCAAATGCTAGGATTAGTTCCATTTCAAAACCCCCTTTAACAGAAAACTTTGAAACATAGAATCACCCCTTCCTTAACTTAGTTAAAAAAGGAGAGAACACCACTAGATATTACCGCATAGACATTATATATTAGTTAGATATAATAGTCAATATTTTTTTGACTATTTTTTTATTTAGTTTATAAAATCTTTATTTATAAGTGGTTATAGGTGTTTTGTATACAATACAAATTTTTTTATTTTTGAGACCTAGACTCAAAAATACCCTGAAAGACTATGAGGCTGAAAGGGAAAAAGAAAAAGATAGTAAATTAAATGCTAACTTTACTATCTATATAATCTTCTAGTAATGAAGAAGAAGCAAGTAAAGTATTATTAAATACTTTTAGTTTAGATAAATATTCTTGATACTTAGAATTATTATTTAATTCTTTAGTTTTCTCTTCAATAATACTATCTATTTCCTTATACTTATTATCTTCATGATATTCTAAATATGTAGCTTCTTTTTGAAGCTTTTTTATTTCTTCAATTAAGTTTTTAATATCATTATCTTCTTCAATTATATCTACTATTTGTTTATATTCTTTATATTCATTAGAATTATTTATAGCATTAAATAATTCTTCTATACTACTTTCCACTAACTATTTCCCCTTCCATAGACCATGTTTTTACTTCTGTTATATGTACTTGTTTAATACTTCCTATATTAGAAGGATCTCCTAGTACATTAACTAATTTCATTGTATCGGTATAACCCATTAGTTTACCACCTTTATCTGAGTATCCTTCAATTAAAACTGGTACTATTTTATCTTTATATTTTTCATTATTCTCTCTAGCATATTTATTTACTACTTTATTTAATCTTTGTAATCTTTCTTCTTTCTCTTCTAGTGGAACATCATCTTTTATTTTAGCAGCAGGTGTTCCTTCTCTTGGTGAATAGATAAAGGTATAGGCTAAATCATATTTTAATTCGTTATATATTTTTAATGTTTCTTCAAAGTCTTCTTCTGTTTCTCCTGGAAAACCTACGATTATATCAGTAGTTATACTTACTTTTGGTATTTTATCTTTTAATTCATGGAATAATTTTTTATATTCTGCTATTGTATATCTACGATTCATTTTCTTTAGGATATTATCTGATCCTGATTGGATTGGTAAATGGATATAAGGCATTATATTTGGGTATTTGGCTATTATATCTATCATATCACTAGAGAAATCCCATGGATGTGATGTTACAAATCTTATTCTATCTATTCCTGTTTTGGCAACATCTTCTAGTAAATTAGCCATAGTATATGATTCTTCTAGGTCTTTACCATAAGCATTAACATTTTGTCCTAGAAGGGTTACTTCTTTATAACCTTTGTTTTTTAATTCTTCTACTTCTTTTAGGATATCTTTAGGTAATCTACTTCTTTGTTTACCTCTGGTATATGGTACTATACAGTATGAGCAGAATTTATCACAACCATACTGAATATTTACCCAAGCTTTTATTTTGGAATCTCTTTTTACTGGTAAGTTTTCTATTATACTTCCTTCTACTGAGTAAACTTCAATATTTTGTTTTCTCTCTTTTGTTATATTTTCTAGTAATATTGGTATATCATATATATTATGTGTTCCTAGTACTATATCTACCCATTTATATTTATCTTTTATCATATTAGATACTGATTCTTCTTGAGGCATACAACCTCCAATTATGGTAATGATATTAGGGTTTGTTTCTTTTAATTTCTTTATCCTGCCTAGTATTCCTACAACTTTATTTTGGGCATTTTCTCTAATTGCACAGGTATTTATTATTATTACATCAGCTTTTTCATAGTTTTCTTCTTTGGTATAGCCTAAGTCTTCCATAATACCTGATATATTCTCACTATCATGGACATTCATTTGACATCCATAAGTTAAAATGGTATAGGTTTTATTATGACCTATATTGTGAATAGACTCTGGTACTTTATATTTATCATAAGATACTTCTATTTTTTCTTTTGTTCTTATTCTGGCATCTTTTATATTTGGTAACTGCATTTTACTTCCTTCTTTCTAATATTTTTCCTTTACTACTTAAGTAATTATATTGTTCCATAAATGTTATATTATCACTTGCTTTATTATTGGCATATTCACACCAATATTTTATCTCTTTTTCCCAATAATAATATTTTGAATCTAAATCATCAGTACTTCTATTGATATAAAGATCATATAATACATAGACTGCTAATGCATCCATAGCACGACGAGCTGCACTAGATATTTTTACATAGCCATCTATTCCTAAGCCTTGATGTCCTATATTGGTATATGAATACTTACTCTTAGTCATATAATTTTTTAGAAGTAGCTGAAGACCACTACTATTTATATCAAAAGAGCCATGTTCTAAATATTTTTCTATTAATTCAATATTTTCTTCTCTTTGAACACGCCATGGCATTATTAGTCCTAAATGTTCTCTTTTATCAATTAGATGAATTGTACTATTAGCGAAAACATTACATTGTTCTACCATCATATGAGCTATTGGTGCTTCACTATCCACTTCTTTTTGATTATTTATTCTTTCTTTCATATGATGATATGCTCTAACGCGTGGATTATCAATAGCTTGTTTATCAAATATTTTGGATATTAGTATTAAATCGTCATGTAATAATCCAGTACTTGTTATTATTTCTTCAGCACCTTGGTAAGTTAATTTATGTTTATTTTTAATTATACTAGGTATTATTTCTAAGGTATCTAAATCTAATGAATAATCTGGTGTTACTCCTACTTTTATTGTTAGAGCATTGGTATTTTTGTTTGGTAATATTGATAATATGTTATCTGATAGATATCTATCAAATATTGGGATACTATTATTAGATAAATAAATAGTATGATTTCTTTTTAAAGCTTCATGCATTGTATTTGATTCATATGGTATAGTAGCGGTTGGATTGGCTAAATGAATAAATAAGGTATATGTACCATTATCATTTCTTTTTATTGACATGGCATCATCTAGACACATATCTCCTTCGTTATCAATAGTAAAGATTTCTTCTTGGGTTAAATCTATCTTTCCATTTGGTAAATAAACATATTCTTCATATTTTGGTATTATAAATGATACATTATAATCTTTAGCTACTTCTTCTTTAGTTGTATATAATTCATTTTCTATTTTATCAATTAGTTCCCAAACAAAGTTTTTAGGACTTGTTTTTAATATTCTTAAATAATCTTCTTCTGAATCATTAAATAGTTTATTATATAATTTACCTCTTAAAAATACATTTATAACACGATTAAAATATTTTATATTTATTTCGTTATCTTCGTCTATCTTTAGATATTGTTCTATGATATTAGCAAATACTGATGTAATAATACTTTTATTTATTAATAATTCTTTCATATTTAATTCGATATATTTTTCTAGTAATTCGATATCTCTTTTTTCAAAGATAAGAAATAACATAAAATTATATTTATCGCCTTTGGCTCTTTTTTTATTATTGATAACACTTTGATTTTGTAAATTGATTAATTCTGATAAATAATCTTCAATCTGAAGTAGTTTTTCTAAGTCAAAACTTAGTGTTATATTACTTAGAAAGACTTCTATTTTGTTATATACTCTTTCTAAGTCTTTTTTGTTTTTATTTTTTTTAATATAGTTACTTAGAAGACTGTTTAGATCTTCTAGTAATGTTTTATTATTTATGGTAGTGATATTTCTGAAGAGATATAGATAGGAATTTAATATTCCTGATAATACTTCTTCGGGATACATTAGTAATTCGTTATATAATGTATCATAATCACAATCGTTATTTAATATTTCTTTTTTTATCCTACGGGATATATTTTTATTACTACTCATAAAACCCTCCTAGTATTATTATATTAGTTTTTCTTATAATCTGTTAATATACTTAAGAAGGCTTCGCTAGGTATTTCTACTTTACCTATTGTTTTCATCTTCTTTTTACCTTCTTTTTGTTTGTCTAGGAGTTTTCTTTTTCTAGTTATATCTCCTCCATAACATTTAGCTAAGACATCTTTACGCATGGCTTTGATATCACTACGAGCTATTACTTTACTACCTATTACAGCTTGAACTGGTACTTCAAACATTTGTCTTGGAATGATATTTTTTAGGTTATCAACCATTCTTCTACCGCGATCATAAGCAAAGTCTTTATGTACTATTAGTGATAAAGCATCTACTACTTCACCATTTAATAGGATATCCATCTTTACTAGATCACTTTCTTTATAGCCTATTACTTCATAATCAAATGAGGCATATCCTTTAGTAGAGGATTTTAATCTGTCAAAGAAATCATATACTATTTCTGATAATGGTAGTTCGTAGTGGATATTTACTCTTGTTGTGTCTAAGTAATCTATACTTTTATAGATACCTCTTTTATCTTGACATAATTCCATTATTGGTCCTATATAATCAGTAGGTACTAAGATATTGGTAAAGATATATGGTTCTTTGATATTTTTTATTTTTACTTTATCAGGCATCATACTAGGATTATCAATAAAGATTGTACTTCCATCTGTTAAGTTTATTTCATAATTTACTGACGGAGTAGTAGCTATTATTTCGATACCAAATTCTCTTTCGATTCTCTCAGAGATTATTTCTAAATGTAATAGTCCTAAGAAGCCCATTCTAAAACCAAAACCTAAAGTACTAGAGGTTTCTGGTTCAAATGTTAATGAGGCGTCATTTAGTTTTAATTTTTCTATAGCCTCTTTTAAAGCTGGATATTTATTTGATTCGATTGGATATATACCGCAGTAGACCATTGGTTTCATTGGTTTATAACCTGGCAAGGCTTTATCAGTAGGATTATTAGCATCTGTTATGGTGTCTCCGACTGATACTGAAGATAGGCTTTTTATTGATGCGGTAATAAAGCCTACTTCACCTTCTTTTAGTTCTTCTACTTCATGTTCAAAAGGGGTATGATACCCGAGAGATACGACATCATATTCTGCTCCGGTAGTTAGCATTTTTATTTTTGTTTTTTTGGTTATTTTACCTGAAACTACTCTTACTAATATTACTACTCCCCTATAAGAATCAAAATAACTATCAAATATTAAACATTTTAATTTATCATTATATTCTTTAGGAGATGGTATTCTATCTATGATAGCATTAACTAAGTCTGGTATTCCTACTCCTGTTTTAGCGGATACTTTAATTATTTCTTCACTAGTAAAGCCAAAGGTATCATATAATTCTTTTTCTACTTTAGGTATATCGGCACTAGGAAGATCTATTTTATTTATTACGGGGATTATTTCTAAATTATTTTCAAGGGCTAAGTAAACATTTGCTAGTGTTTGTGCTTCAATTCCTTGAGTAGCATCTACGACTAGGACTGCTCCTTCACAGGCTGCTAGTGAACGTGATACTTCATAGCTAAAATCGACATGTCCTGGAGTATCTATTAGATTAAGCATATAACCATTATATGATAATCTTACGGCATTTAATTTTATGGTTATGCCTCTTTCTCTTTCGATATCCATATTATCTAGTAATTGTTCTTTCATTTGTCTTTTATCTACTTCACCAGTATATTCTAAAATACGATCTGCTAATGTACTTTTTCCATGATCGATATGTGCTATTATACTAAAATTTCTTATTTTTGATGTATCCATTTTATCACTGCCTTCTTTTCCATTATAGCAAAATTTAATATAAAATAAAAGAAGAAACTATATATTTCTTCACTTTTTTCTTTATTTCTTCTTAAGCCTGTAGTCTTAAGAAGTATCTAAAAGCCTGTAGTCTTTTAGATAAGTATTTTAATATTTGTTAATTTTATTAATAATTAGTTTACTTGTATGTTTTCTTGTATGTTTTCTTGTATGTTTTAATACTTGGTTTTTTCTATTATATTGCCTTCTTTGTCAAATATAGTATTTATAGAGTAACTATTCATATTATTTAATACTCTATCTTTTTCTTTACCTTCTAAAAGAGATGTTTTATAATTATCTTGTTTACATGGTATAAATTTATAAGATAAATTTCCCTTTTTATTTAATGTTACTGATAATATTCCTGTATCTTTAGTTTCTCTATTAAAGATAAAATCTCCTAGATTATAAGCAATTAATTTATTATTATATATTTCCATGCCTTGAAGAAGATGAGCATGACTACCTATAATTAGGTCTGCTCCCTCATCTATATATTCTTTACCTGTTACTTTTATTACTTCTTCTAGTTCATGAGAATCTTCTTTACCCCAATGTATTAGTAATACTACATAATCACTTTTTTCTTTTTCTTCTTTGATTGTTTCTTTTAAAAGAGTATTATCATAACATCTAAATACTCCAGGACTATCACTGGTAGCACCAGGAGTTATGATGTTTTTTTCTGCTCTTGTTGAAGATATAAATGATATTTTATAGCCACCTATTATATAAGAGAAACTTTTTTTAGCTTCAGAAATATTATGGCCTGCTCCAACAAAGGGTATATCATATTCTTTTAGGTATTTTAAGGTATCATTAAAGGCTTCTATTCCATAATCATAGATATGATTATTAGCAAGACTAACTAAATTTACCCCCATTTCTTTATAGATATTTAATCTTTTAGGGTCTGCTATAAAGGTATAGGTTTTGTTAAGAGGAGTACCTCTAGTACTTATAGTAAATTCATTATTAGCTACCATTATATCTGAACTAGTCATGATATCTACTACTTCTTTAGATAGAATTCCATATACTCCTTCGTTTCTTGAATCATAATATGGCATGATATCAAAATTATCTGCTAGTGAGATATCTCCAACAAAACTTAAGGTTATATCACCTTTCTTATTTATTATTTTGGTATTATCTAAATTATTATTTGATAAATCTTTTAATACTTTTAGTGAATTACCTGTTAAATCATGCCACATGTTATAACTATAAGTATTATTTTTATAGCTTGTATTTATATTTTCTAAAGTATTTATTCCATAGTTATTATAAATATAATTTAAAAAATCATAATCATAATTATTATCATAAGAGATAATATTATTTATTATTTCTTCTTTAGTACTTACACTTTCTTTATTAGGAGTACATCCTACGCATAACAATATTATTAATATTACTTCCACTAACTTCTTCATAATTTTAATATATCATAGATGTAATAAAAAGTCTATAATATATTATTATTTAAATTCTTCTATTTTATGAAACATAAAAATCATTTTATCTATTTTCTTATCTGTATGATAATGACCACAATACCATAAATTATAATCTACTGTATTTTCTATCTCATTCAAAAAATGTTCTGTCGAATAATCTACTATTGATTGATCTATACCATCTAAAAACATTTCTCTTGGTAGATATTTATATGGACAAGTATGTGATAAAATAATATCAATTTTATTATTCATATTATTTAAGACTTTTTTAACTCTACTTTTAGTAGCGGCATTTGGTTGTTCATTTTCATACCAGTTATATCCCATTGCTAATCTAAAATATTTATCAACACTATATGCACCGCCTATTACAAGAACTTTATGATTATTAAAGTTATATACTTCTCCATCTTTTGCAAATAATATATTAGGATAATCTTCTTCATAATATACAATTCCATCATGAAATTTTTTCTTTTTATATGTTTTAATGTTTTCTGGTCTCTCCTCATGATTACCATGAATACAAAGAAAAGTTATTGGATATTGTAATAAACTATTTTTAAGTATATAATCATTTTCATTAACATAATAATTTATTCCAGTATCTCCTAAAACAATTAATGTATCATCTAAAGAAGTTTTATTAACATAACAAAAATTTAGAACTTCTTCAAAATTGGCATGTTTATCACCAGTTATATATATCATACGATCACCATCCTATAAAATTATACCACTTATATTGAAAAATTTAAGTATTATTTAAAAGAAAAAAGAAGAAAAATTATTTTTCCTCTTTTTTAGTTGTAGTTTTTTTAGTAGTTGTAGATTTTGTACTAGTACTCTTTTTAGCAGTAGTTTTAGTTTCTGCTTTTTTAGCAGGTTCTTTCTTTTCTACTGCTTTAGTAGTAGTTTTCTTTTCTACTGGTTTCTTTTCTTCTTTAGTTTCTGCTTTTACTTCTTTTGGTGTATATTTTTTACCATTTAAAGCATCTTTAGCAATAGCTACTAAATCTGAAAATGCTTTAGGATTATCAATAGCAAGTTCACTTAACATTTTTCTATTAACTGTTACTCCTGCTTTATTTAATCCATCAATGAATCTTGAATAAGAGATTTCGTTTTCTCTACATCCAGCATTGATTCTTGTAATCCATAATTTTCTAAAGTTTCTCTTGTTTTGTTTTCTATCTCTAAAAGCATATACTCCTGAATGCATTACTTGTTCATGAGCAGTCTTATATAATCTATGTTTACTACCAAAATAACCTTTTGCTTGTTTTAATACTTTTTTTCTTCTAGCACGTGCAACAGTGCCACCTTTAACTCTTGTCATATTATCCCTCCTATATTAAATCTTTAATTCTCTTTAAATCTGATTTGTTTAAACTAGTTCCTTGTTTCTTACTAGATGCTCTAGCAGCACTATTCTTACCAGTATTATGTAAAACACCTTGTCTTGATTTACTAATTGATCCACTTTGTCTTACATTTAAAACTTTCTTTAATCCTTTATGTGTTTTCATTTTATTTTTCTTAAGTTTTGTCATAATATCCTCCTTCTATTTCTTAGGTGTAAGTTGCATAAACATTGTTCTACCTTCAATTCTAGGTTTTAGTTCTATTTCTGCAACATCACTTACTTCATTATAAAATCTATCTAATACTTCTTTTGCAAGTTCTGGATGGGCAATTTGTCTTCCTTTGAACCTAATGCTTGCTTTTACTTTGTTACCTTTTTCAAATGCTTTTTTTGCATTATTTACTCTAGTATTGAAATCATGAATATCAATATTTACTGATAATCTGAATTCTTTTGTTTCTACCATTGCTTCTCTTTGTTTCTTTTGTGCTTCTTTGGTTTTCTTTTTCTTTTCATACTTGAATTTGTTATAGTCCATTATTTTACATACTGGCATATTACCACTGTCACTCATAAGTACTAAATCAAATCCAGCATATCCTGCTAGAGTAAGAGCATCTTGTTTGCTCTTTACACCAAGTTGTTCTCCATTTGGTCCAATTACCATCATTTCCTTACATCTAATTTGTTCATTGATAGGATTATCCTTTAAAGTAGCTATAGCTAACACCTCCAAAAAAATGAATACTAAAGAAGTATCCATTTATCCATTAAAAAGACTAATTATATATTGTATTATAAAGTATGCAGCCTTTTACCTATTACTATGTGTAATCAGGTGAGATAAATATAATCTTCTTTCCGTTTCGTTATTAATTATATTACATAATATTATGAAAGTCAACTAAAAAGTACTGGTTTTTCTTATAAAAAGTACTTTTTTTGGATATTTTGTTGTAAAAATACCATTATTATGTTATTATAAAGGCAATTTAAGGAGGTTAATTATGGGTAAAAATGCTAAATTAAATAGAGAGTTAGCGAAATTAGGTATGGCTTTATCAAGAGAGGATCTTTACTATTATATCTGCTACAAGGTAGAAAAATATTTAACTTATAAGAAGACTTGTAGAATTGCTAATGAAATAGTATTGAGTAATGGATTTAAATGTATGGCTAGTTTTGATGATAGAAAGATGGATGCAAATTATAATAAACTTTTAGCTATGGCAAAAATCAAAAATTTTACTTTTGATATTAAAGATGAAGATATTATTGTTAATATTAATGAGGTTAATGAGTGCCTTAGAAATCTTTGCTATATTAATATGGAATGGGTGGAAGAACATGATTTTGCTTTTGATGAATTAGATATTGATGCTGAAACTAAGGAATTATCTATTTATAGATTCTTTAATAATATTATGGAAAATTTAACTGAAGATGATATTCTTAATGCACAAATTAATTTAGAAAGTAAAAAAAGAAAGAAATAATAAGTTTAGAGATGTTTAACTCTAAACTTTTTTCTAATGACCTTAGGCATTAGAAAACCCTGGAGTGACTACAGGCACGAAGGGCATAAAAAAAGAAGATTACTTTTCTTCTTTAATATAGTTAGGATCAATATTTTCTTCTATTTCTTTTTCAGTATCTTCAGTTACTTCTTCTGGTATATCATCCCATGGTTCTTCATCTTCTTCGATGGCTATTTTTACTTTGGTATCTCCGACTATCTCTATTCCTAATTCTTTTTCTATATCGATATTGATACTACTTCCATCTTCTTTAGCAGATATACAACTAGGTCCTTTTAAACATCTTACTATTATATCTTTCTTTGATGTATCAGTAGTTTCTTTTTGGGAGACTGTTACTAATTCTTTATATGGTATATTCTTTGTTATTACTGATGTCTTAGTATTGTTATCATATGAATACCATAAGTTTACATCATATGAACCATTTATGACTATTTTACCTGCCTCATCACTACCTGAAAATTTATGATTGATTACCCAACAACCTAAAACAGTATCGACTGGAGAATCTGTATTTACTTTATAAGTATTTTTATAATACTTCTTTCCTTTACCTACTACTGCTTTAGTTACAATTTCTTTATATGCTGACAAAAGATATCACCCCTCACCATAATTTATGTTAGAGATAAGAAAAAAGTACCATTTTTTGATACTTTATTTTGGTTACTACATATTAAATAAATCACTATGACTTCCTGTAGCAAAAAGTACTAATACTAATTTTTCATCTTGAACGATGTATACTAACAACCAATCAGGACTTATATGACACTCATAGCAATCTTTAAATATGTTATTATTTATTAATTTATGATTTCTATATTTTGTCTCTAATTCTTCTCCGTTTGCAATTTTATTTAAGACTTCTAAAAATTTTTCTTTGTTTTTTCCTTGCTTGATTACTTTTTTATATTCTTTTTTAAAACGGCTAGTGTATTGGACATGATATTTTGTATTTTTTAAATCAAACACTACGATTCTAAATCCTTTAACATTTCATACATATTTGTATAGCTTTTAGCTTTTGTTTTGCCGTTTAATATATTTTTCCCTTCTTGTAATGCTTCAAGTAATTCTCTATTTGGTTTTGGATTAACAACTTCAAATGGAACGCCATCTTTATTTATTAATTGCTTTATAGCCATATTAACATAAGTACTCATATTTAGGCCTAGTTTTTTTAATATGCTACTGGCAACTTCTTTATCATGACTATCAATTTGAACACTAATTGCGGTTGTTAAACTTTCCATAATTACACCTCTTTTCTATATAGATATTAACACTTTTTGTGTTTTTTGTCAATATTTTTTATATTTATTATATTATTCTTTATATATTATTTATATATTATATGTATTTATTATATTATTATTACTATGTTTATATTATTTTAATAAATCGTCATTTTTTATGATAAAGATATTTTTATCTTTGTAGAAGGCAAAGAAGACATTTTCGATATTTATATCTTTTTTATCTAGAAAGTTATAGACCCACTTTTTATCTTTCTTTAGATGTTTTAGGGTATCTTCTTGGATATCACCATCTAGTATTATTGGAAGTGGTAATGGTGAAGTTTCTTTTTTATAAGGAAATACGGATAATGTACCGCTGCTTTCTAGGATGGCATATTCTACTTCTTCTATACTACGATAGCCTTTATCTCTTAATTGTACTAGTAAATCGTCTAGGTTATATCTTTGTCTTAGCATTTCGTTATAGTTTATTTTTCCATTCTTTATAATAAGAGAGGGATTACCATCTAGGAAGATTCTAAATTTTGGTTTTTTTAGGCTTATATAAGCTAATATACACTGCATTAATACTAATATTACTATTGGTATTAAGGAATATAAGATACTTGCTTTATAGTTTTCAATACTTATTACTGTTAGTTCTGCGATAAGTAATGATACTATTAAATCTGTTATACTTAGTTGTCCTACTTCTCTTTTACCCATTATACGATATATTACAAATATAAATAGATAGAAGAATATTGTTCTTAGTACTACTATTGTCATAATTATCACCATTATAATTATGTACTAATGTATATTTTTTTATACAATTTCATAATATTTAGTGGTGATATTTATGATTATGAATTATTTAAAAAGTTTATTATGGTGTTTTTGTATATTAATTATTAGTTCTATTATTATTACTATTTTTAATTATTTTAATGTTATTAATGGGATTGTTCTTAAGATTATATTTTTAATTATTCCTATTATTAGTATATTTATTGGTAGTTATAGGCTTGGTAAGTTATCTAATGAGAAGGGTTATATTGAAGGTATTAAATATGGGCTTATATGGGTTATTTTATTTGCTGTTATTTGTTTGATATGTAAGGTATTTGATTGGACTTCGATTATTTATTATTTTATTTTGTTATTTATTTCTATACTTGGTAGTATTCTTGGTATTAATAAGAAAAAGAAATAATCTCTATACTAAAAGGTATAGGGATTGCGATATAAATTACTTACTATGATATCTATTATAAATATGCTTATTATTATATAAGTATATTTATAATACTTTTTATTATAATATTTATCTATTAATGGTAATAATAAATAGTTTAGTATTAGAGAACCTACTGCAAAGGTAAGGACACTTCTTAGACATACTAGGCCATTTATATTTAGAAATAGTCCTGTATAGTCCCATAATCTTTGATTAAAGATATTTACACTTATATAACCTACTATATATTCTAATAATCCTGTTATTATTATACTTAATATGAATAATAAAATGGGATTCTTTTTTAATGGCTTTAACATACTTAGAAATACTGCTCCTACTCCATAGATGGGAAGCCATGGTCCATATAATATTCCCCAATTATTTAATACTCCTAATGTTATATAATAAAATATTACTTCATATATGTATCCTGTTAAGGCTCCTAGTATAAATATTACAAAGTAATATAATAATTTATCTAATAATGTTTTCTTTTTATTTTTTTTCTTACTCATTTTACTACCTACCTACTATTTAAGTATAGCATAGTTTTAATATTATTACTAGTATTTTATCTAGTTGTTCTTATAGCCTATAGTCTATAAGAACTGCATCAATATGCTATATTATATTTAGTGTGTAGACTTTCTAACTATTAGTTTATTTAGTACTATTTAATGCAATTTTGGGGTAAACTCCAAAATCGTGTGAATCATTAATTTTACTAACTTCGTGTGATTTTGCCCGCGTCAACAAAATCGTGTATTTAATAATCAAAAACAGCTTCTTTAAGTTACAGTAAGGTTATTTTTCATATATATTAATTTGGTCATTTTTTATGAATATTCTACGATTTTTTGGTAAACTCCAAAATCGTGTGAGCCTTTTATTTTACTAGCTTCATGCGATTTTGTTAATGTTAACAAAATCGTGAATTTTAATAGTTTTAAACCAAATTTTTATACATACCTTAAAGTACATTCATTTTGCCATATTACCAAGTTCTTTTATTATTATATGTTCTGCAATTTTGGTGCTTACACCAAAAATAGTGTGAAGCCTTGATTTTACTGACTTTATGCGATTTTGTTGACGTTAACAAAATCGTGTGTTTTTAAAATATTTACTCTATCATTTTAGTATGTAAATTAAGAAGTTACTCCCCTGTTTTTTATAGATATAACCACACTCTTTCCTACTTCTAAATCTACAAATTAAGTATAATATAAATATATTATGAAGTCAATATCATTTTATACTTTTGTTTGCTTTTATATATTTATATATTAATATTTACACTTTATGTGTATAATTTATTATAATGCGTACATATGTATATTAAAAAAATAGACTGTTAAGTCTATTCTGTTAGTAGTTTGGATAATGGTACTATGGTGTAGCCTTTACTATTTATATATTTTATTATTATGTCTATGTTTGAAGTATCTTCGAGTAATATTATACTGCCTCCGGTTAGATTATTTTTTATATTGTTATAGCCTCCGATTATTGAAGGTATTACTACAAGCATATTGTTATTGTTACATATGTTTAGATAAGTACTATTCTTTTCTTTTAGAAGGCAATATTTAGATTTATTGTTACTTAGTTTGTTTATTATTATATTATCATTATCTAAGATTTCTTTAGTATATACTCCATTATTGCCATAAGTATATAGTTCTTGTTTTTTTAATTTTTTTATATTAGTATTAGTTATATCTTTATGATTTAGATAGATTGTTATGTTACTGATATTTGTTATATTATGTTTTGTCAGGGGATTATATATAACTATTAATGATACTTCATTATTACTATTTCCTTTAACTATGTATTTATCTTTGTTATTTGAAATACTACTACTGGGGAGAATATCTTTATAGATAAGAGATTCTTCTCTAAATATTCCACCTAGTTTCATTTCTTCATAACTTTTATCTATATCTACTTCTAAGCCTTTTTTACCTGGTACTATAGTATCATTATCAATAATAGCATTTACTGGAAGTACTTCATAATCTTTTTTTATATTGTTTAATTTTACCATTAAGGGATCTTTACTATTTAATAAATTCATTACTTTTTCTGTATAAAAAAAACTAAAACATACTAATGATATTATGAAGAATATTCTTGTTATTTTTTTCAAGATTACCACCTAATAAAATATATGTTTTTGTTTTTAAAAATTAACTAATATAAAATAAAACTTAGGAAGTTTTCCTAAGTTATTTTTTGGCTTGATTTAAAGCATTTTCTAATGCTTCATACAAAGCGTCTATTTTAATAGTACAACCACTTACTGTGTCAGTATAACCATCATCAGTTAGTTTTACTTTATCTAATCCTTGATTGTCTACGACATTCTTTTCTAAGGCTTCTACTTGAGTATACCATTCTCCTACTTTAGAACCATACTCATTACCATACATTCCATAAGCGTCTCCTAGTGTTTTTTTTGTTGTTTCTACGCCATCTTTTGTATAAGTAGTATCTAGATTAACATCAGTTATTTTGCCATTTTTATCTACTGTTACAATAGCGGTAGCAGTATTATTTTGTCCTCCATAACTATCGATTGCAGTTCCTGTATAAACTCCTTCTTTATATCCTTTTGAACAGCCTGATAATAATGCTAAACCTATTATACTTATTAAACATATTTTCTTTTTCATATTGCTTATCCTCCTACTTATACATTATAAAATATTTTTTTATCTTTTTCTAGTCCTAAATTATGTTTTTATCTAGTTTTTCTATTGTTTTTGTCCATAGCATATTCTTTTAGTTTCTTTATAGTCGTTAAACTAGGATGATTATATTCTTCGTTTGTTATACCATAAGGAGCTAGTTCATATAATTCAGGAAATCCTAAATCACCAAGTAACTCTGTAAAATCTTGATGTATTTTATCTACTTTAACTTCTCTTTTGGCTCTCTCTGCTGCATCAAGTGATGAGGTTATATCATAATCCTTTTCTTCTGGATTTGTAAATTCTTTAAATTCCACATTATCATTCCTTTCTTATATGTATATTATACAATATTTTAGATGTATTTACTAGCACTATCTAACATTTTTTTTGATATTATACCTATTACTATACCTGTAGGTATAGAGAATATTAAAAGATATGGTAAATAATACATTACATTATAATTATTTAGAAATAATACTCCTACTAGGACTTGACCTATACTATGAAATAAACTTCCTATTATGGATATTCCTATTACTGATAGTTTTGTTTTTTTAAATAGATACATAGTTATTATACTAAATATAGCTCCAGATAATGAGAAGAAGAAATTAATACCAAAGCCTGTTCTTAGTAAGGCTACGATTAAGACTCTAACTAATGATACTGTAATAGCGGTCTTAAAATTATATTCATATAAGGTAAATATTATTACTATATTAGCTAGACCTAATTTTAATCCTGGTATTATATCTCCTATAAAGGTGAAATAACTTTCTATTATTGATATTACTACACATATTGAGGTTAATATGGCTATCTTTGTTATATCTTTTGTTTTCATTAATATACCACTCCATCTAAGTCATTATCTTCACTTATTATCTTTACTATTATTTTATTTGGCATACATACTAAGGATTTATTATTAGTATATATATATCCTTCTTTAGAACAGATATGTTTATCTGATGTTTCTTCTTTTACTCTTATTTTTTTATTTTTTACTTCTAATACGACATCTCCTAGATATCCTTTTACTGTGTATTCTTTATTGGTATTTAGATCTATTTTTAATATTTCTTTATCTTCATAATATACAACAGCAGTCTTTCCTTCTTTTTTGGTAATATTAATTATTATAAAGAAGATAATTATAATTATTAATAATACTCCTACTAACTTTAGATCATTCTTATTCATAATTAAAATTATCACTTCTTACTATATTATCTTTATCTATATACCATATTGCTTCGATATCATTATTATTATTTACTACTTCTAGTCCTTTATCTACTGGTAATAGATATAAATATGTACTATAAATATCTGCTAGTAGAGAGGATGAAGTTATTACTGTTACTGATTTTGTATAGTTACTTGGGTTTTTAGTAATAGGATTTATGATATGACTATATCTTATATTATCTATATCACAATATCTTTGATAATTACCTGAAGTTACTATTGATAGATTATTTACATTTACTTTAGTAAAAATATTACTTGTATTATCTGGATTAGTTATTCCTACAACATAGTATTCTTTATTATAGGCTTTACCTACTTTGACATTACCTCCAGCATTTATAATATAATTATTTATATTATTATCTTCTAAATAGTTGCCTACTAGTTCGGTTGCATAGCCTTTAGCTATACCTCCTAAATCTAGCTTGATATCATTATATTTAGTATATTTATTATTATCTAGTTTGATATCATTTATATTTATATTTACATCTAATTCTTTATTACTTGGCAAGCTATCACATTTATTTATGTATTCTTTCCAGATGCCTGTTAGATTACCTGATGCTATATTAAATAAGCCATTTGTCTTATCATAGTACTCTATACCTATATTTATGATATCACTTAGTTTTTTATCTATTTCTATTTCTTCATTATTACTTAGTATTTCATTTAAATAATATATATTTACTATGCCATCGTATTTTTCATATCTATTAGTTAACTTATTATAACTACTATAAAGATAATCTATATCATTAAATATATTATCTATTTCTTTTTTACTTTTAGTACTATTTATTTTTATATTTATATATGTATCCATATAGAAATAGTTTTTACTATATTCTTTATATGTTATTTTATCTATATATAAGAGTACTAAACTAAGTAATATTAATACCAATATTATTATATATATATATTTCTTTTTCATTTTATTACCTCTATATATATAATACTATAAAATAGATAAAAAAACTAGTACTAAATCCATTTAGTGCTAGTTATATTTAATAATTCATTCTCTTCATATTCTTCAGTATAATTTAATATTTTATTTACTACTTCTTTATAATTATCATTTAGATTGATATCATTATTTATTATTCTTTTTTTTAATCCTTTTTTATATTTATTATCATTTATATAGATATACATACATCTATCTATATTTCTTATTATTTTTATATCTTCTTCATTATCTCCATTACATGAGAAAATTATATCTTTATACCATTCTATTAGATCAATAGATAGATCATCATTATACATGATATCACTATTAATTATATCATCATAGTATGGACAACACTTTAATATTTTTTTTACATTAGTTACATCAATAGTAAGTGTTTCAAACATAATATCCTCCATATACTTTATTTTCACCATAAGTATATCAATAAAATATTATTTTGTAAAGTAATTCGACATAATTAGATATTATTTATCTTTTCTTTCATGAAAATTCAAGGTATTTTCATGTCTGGTATAGCCTAATTCTTAGTCTATACCAGAGTCTCATTAGACCTATTATATTTGCAGTTAGTACTATAAGAAAAGAATTAGTTTAGTTAAACTAACTCTATTATACTCCTAGCTGATAAGGATTATTTATACTACCATTACCACTTATTATTTTAACATCAGAAGATAAGAATAATGAAGGAAATACTAAAAGGCCATTGGAAGTACCACCATTGCCATTACCATTAACACTAGCATTGCCAGATGAGTTAATACTCCAATTTCGATCTGATCTAGCTGAATCATGAGTTAATAACCATAATGAGCCCATATTGTATATCCAATTATTCTGAGAGCAAGTAGAAGCATTATAATTATTTATCTTTTCTCGGCATTTAGTTAAATCGGAAGCATAACCATAATCACTAGGATACATTAATCCTATTTTACCTGTCCATGTTGTTTGTCTGCCAGAATATACTGTACTTCCTCTTTCATAAGTGTATATTTCATTAGGATATAGAGTGGCATCATTATATCCGGCAGTATTATAGGTTACTTCTGCAATTATGTTTTTGGTGGTATCATTTTTGATTCCGGTTGAGGTGAAATTGCATGCTGTGGTAGCATTATTTTGATTAACATAGCAAGTTCCACTTTTGGCATTATAATATAGACTGCCACCGGTTTCTGATTCATAGCCAGGGTTTAATAATTTCATTAGTCTAGCATCGGTCCAGTCATTTTTTCCATAATTAGTTTCTGCTCCGGTTGTTTTGTCTTTATTATCCCATGAGTATTTACCAATACTTTCATTTCTAACTATTTTTATCTTATCACCAAACGTACCAATTATTCTCCATAATTCGCAATTAGTAGTTGGATATGTACTGCAGTTAAAATAAACATAATTATTAGGAGATGCTCCATAATATCTGATATTTCAATCTGCATCTAAAGCAGTTCCACCTTGTTTATCATTTATTAAAGATAATGAAGAAACGTAATTATAACTTATATTGTTATTAGTTACAACTGTTTTAGTGCTAGTACTATATTTTGTATCTACATATGAAGCAAAATTTACTGGAGATGATTCTGTTGTTACTTTTAATGTTCCATTGAGTTGTTTATTCATCATATTAAGATTATTTTCTTCATTTCCATCTATATATAAATAAAATACAAAATCAGTAACACCGGTATTTAAGGTATCTTCATATAATGTATTTGTACTACCATTAGCAAAAGTACTAAAGTTTCCTTCTGCTAATATAGTGTTATTACTTAATAATTTGTATTTTAAATTTGTACTTTTTAATTCATCCGCTATAGAAGTTATATCTAATAATATTTTATATTTAAGAAATGTATTGGTAGTATCTCTATTGTTTATAATAAAAGTGGTTTTTTCTCCATCGGTATAATTATATACTGGGGCTAATTTATTAGTACTTATATCATTACCCGAAGAGAATGTAACATCAGCCATTTTACCTATAGTCATGGTAAGCGATGTATTACTAGTACTTTTCCATGTAAACCAAGCGTATGTTCCAACGCCTCCAACTAAAGTAATCATTAAAATAAATATTCCTATAATCATATATTTCTTTTCTTTAGTCATTTTATACTCACCCTTATAGATTGTTTTTAGTTATTTTTATCTACATTTAGAGTATATCATATTTTTTTAGTTTTGTCATTATTTTATTATTAAATTTTTAAATTACCACTTATTATTTCTTTTATGTTTCTTAGATATATTGTTAAGATATTAGCTTTTGATATATCTTCTTTTACGGTAGCATCTATTGTTGATATTATATTATTATCTTCAATTATATCAATAGTACCTACTTTATCTCCTTTCTTTACTGGAGCTATTATTTTATTTATATTGGTTTTGTATGTGATGTTTTTTTGGTCATCACTCTTTTTATTTAATATGGTAATGTTTTCTTTTGGTACTATTTCTGTAGTTAGAGTTTTTCCTAGTTCTACTTTCTTTTTCTCAATAGTTGTTTTTTCATCTAATATGGTTTGAACCATATAGATATTAAATCCATAGTCTAACATTTTAGTGGTATCTGCACTTCTTTTACTAGTGTTTTCTTCTTTCATTACTACGGTTATTAAACGCATGTTATCTTTTTTCATTGTAGCGGTTAAACAATAACCCGCTTCATCGGTAAACCCTGTTTTTAGGCCATCTACTCCTTCTTTGAATCTTACTAAACGATTGGTGTTTACTAACCAGAATGGACTTTTAGTATCTTTTCTTAAATAGTCTTCGTATGTTGAAGTAAATTCTAGTATTTTTTCATGTTTTACTAATTCTTTGGCTATTAGACTCATATCGTATGCTGATGAGTAATGATTGTCTGCAGTTAATCCTGTTGCGTTTATGAAGTTAGTATTTTTTAATCCTAAATCTTTGGCTCTAATGTTCATTCTTTTTACGAATTGTTCTTCACTACCAGATACGCGTTCTGCGAGTGCTACTACAGCATCATTTCCTGATGCTATTGCTACTCCTTTTAATAAATCTTCTACTGTCATTTTTTCGCCAACTTTTAGAAAGATTTGACTTCCTCCCATACTTGATGCTTTCTCTGATGTTGTTATCATTTCATTCCATTTTAAATTACCATTTTCTATTTCTTCCATAATAAGAAGCATACTCATCATTTTGGTCATTGATGCTGGAGCTAATTTTTCATCTTTATTTTTTTGAAATAGTATTTCTCCAGTTGATGCTTCAATCATAATAGCACTCTTTGCATTAGGAGCTAAATCTTCTGTTTCTTCAGCTTTTACTAAAGGAATAGATATAAGCAAAAGTAAAAGTATTAATATTTTTTTCATTTAAATCACCTAGTAAAAACTATGCTTTTATATTATAAAATATTAATACTTATCTTTTATTTATTCTTACAAATGTCTTCTTGTATTTGTCCCATTCCTAATTTATCTGTTTCTTTTACTTCTAGCAATACTTTTAGTCTATTATCACTTCTAATAGCATTATTAAAACTAAAATAACTTAATACATCATCTATATTATTTATTTTATTGTTAGTAGTTCCTTTTAATGTATAAGTAAATTCATAATATTTATTTACTTCTAATTTTTTCTTTAATTCACTAGTTATTATATGAGAATAAGCACTATGTGTTAAATATTGATCTACTACTACATAAGACATTTCTGGTACTTCTGCTATATAGCCATCTAATAGGTCTACTACTCTATATGTCTTTGTAAATGAGCAATCATAATATACTTCTTTAGTATTTGTGGTGTTATCTGTTACTTCTTCTTTTACATTATCTTTTTCTTTAGTTAATTTGTCATTTTCATATTGTAAATATATATTGCAGCCCATTAGTCCTAATATGACTACTATACATATTAATAATAATCTTTTATCTTTATTCATATATCCTCCTATTTCTACTTATAATATAGCATATTAGATAATATTATGCAATATAATTTAAAAAATTAGGTGTATGTTATAACAAAAAATGAATACTTGAGTAAAATATATTAGATATCGAAAAGGAGGTATTTTTATGTATTATTATGGTGGATATTCTGGAGGATATAATACTGGTAGTTCTTGTGGATGTTCTAACGCTATGAATTATTCTTATCCTAGTTATGGCTATGGTTATAGTAACTATGGTTATGGTAGTAATGCCGCTATTGTACTAGTATTATTTATCTTACTTGTTATTATAATTGGTACTAGATTAGCAGCTTAATATAAGGGATTATTTCCCTTTTTTTCTTTAACACTTTCATTTTTTATAATTTTATGATAAAATATTAGAAGTTAAAGAAAGGGATGAAGTATATGCTTAGAACTAAAGATATTTTAGATGAAAAAGATCCTAGAGTTAGGGCTAAAAATACTGATGTTGATTTTCCATTAAATGATGAATATAAAGATATTATACCAGAAATGTTAAAACATTTAAGATATTCACAAATTGAAAAATTATCTAAAAAATATGATTTAAGGCCTGGTATGGGACTTGCTGCTCCACAACTTGGTATTAATAAGAATTTCTTTGTTGTATGTTATGAAGTTAAGGATGGGGTATTTGATGATTATATTTTAATTAATCCAAAAGTTATTTCTTATTCAGAAGAAATGATTTATGCTGGTGAAGGTGAAGGATGTCTTAGTGTTAATAGAGAAGTTGAAGGTATTGTTCCAAGACATGCTAGAATTACAGTTGAAGCTTATGATTTGGATGGTAATAAACGTAAATATCGTGTTAGAGAGGATTTAGCTATTGCTTTTCAACATGAACTTGATCATTTAAATGGTATTTTATTTGTTGATTATATTGATCCTAAGGATCCTTATAAGAATGCTGATTTATATAGAGAAATATAAAAAATATGTCTAATAATGACATATTTTTTTTATTTTCTTTTTACTAATTAAATATTCTTTATCTTCTTCATTTATATCTAAATTATTAAATAATACATAGTTATATACTTCTTTTGTTACTACTCCTAATAAATCTTTTCTATTTCCATAATAGATAATGTTATTTAAACTAGTTGGTACTTCTAACTTATCTGTAAAACTTAAGTTTATTCCATTTGGATAATAGAAGTTGTTTCCTACTATAAAAGGACTATTTATATTATGTAATGTCTCTAATATTTTGAATAGATGTCCTGTTTCTAAAATTGTATCATTGGTTAATGAAGATATTTTATCTTTCTCAGCCAATATTAATATTTTTCCATCTTCAGGAGTCCAATTTCTTTCTTTTTTCTCTATAGTAGCGGCTCCATATTCTCTTGTATACAATCTTTTTATTTCATAAGAATCACCTATCAATGATTGTATTAATTCTATAGTATTTTCCCAAGGCTCTTTTTTCATAATTATTTTACTAATAAATATATAATTACTGCTATTACAATTAAGACTATAGAAGATAAGATTATTAAAGCTCTTTTACTTATATTTAAGAAACCATTTTTATTCATACTATTAAGTAAGTTTATCTTAAACATATCTCTTTCGGCATGAGACTTAGATACCATAACACCTTTATAGGTAGTAAGTTCTTTTTGATGGCCTTCAGATAATATTTCTTCAGGAGTTATAGTATCTAACATTATTAGTTTTTGATTTTCATATAAAGTATAATGTAAAACTATATCTCCATGTACTTTAGAAAACATTCTATCAGTAGGAAGTTTTAATTCATATTTTACTATACCTTCTTTACTATTTTTTGATACTACTACTCCTTGAAAGTTACCATCACGAAGTGAAGGTACATAATCAAATATTAACTTTTTATAGGCTAACATATTATATTTTTTTAATGATCTTTCTATTTTTTTAAATTCGTTTTCATTTAAATATTCAACAACATATGAATGCATTTTCTATCACCTATATTCATTTTACTACATTTTTATTCTTTTTTAAATATACTTTACAAAAAAAAATGAACTATTTGTCATTTTTCTTAATTTTGCTTTTTATTCTTGTTATTTTTTTATCATAATTATCTCTATTAGTGTCATAATCAAAGAATTCTAATGTTTTATTAAAGTCTTTGATTGGTAACATTGCTACTGGATGGAATATAAAGCTTTCTTTTATTGATTGGTAGTAGAGACTTACTGGTTTTTGATTTTTATTTAGTTCAATATAAGATTTTATTTCTTCTAACTTTTCTTTAAGTTGCTTTAACTGAAATAATCCTTTTTCTAAATTTATTTCTCCAGCAGAAATTTGTTTACTTATTAATACTATTTCTTCTTTGGTTTCAGCAAGGATATCGGTATATTCTTCATTTATTGTTGGCCTTTTTTTAGGATTATATAATATATCTAATAGTTCCTCTAATGCTTCATTATCGTCATCTAATATTCTTTCGATTAATATGGCTTCAATTGGATATACTAATTCATCATATTCTACTAAATATTCTTCTAAATCGGGGTCGTAACCGCGGCCTTCTTTTATACCTATTTTTTTACTAGTATAATTTATTGTTCTTTCATCATAACACTTTCTATATATAGTTGTAGTTTTATATTTATAATGTTTTTTTTCACTACAATTTAGTATTATTTCTCTTTTTAATTCTTCTAATCTTTCTTTTTTTAATTCTACTTTATTTTTTTCTATATAAGGATCTCTTACTGCTCCTATTAATTGATAATGTATCATATTACTCCTCCATTTTTCTTGTTTGCACTATTAATTACAACATAATTGTCAAGCAAATAATATTATATCATAAATTATAATAATGGCAATAATATTCTTGCAATTATGGTTTTTATGCTATATAATAAAGATACTTAAGGAGGTTTTTATATATGAAAAACATTTTATATGATGGTAATTTGGAGGATGATATTTATTATTTAGATAATAAATTTAGTTTTAAGAAAGAATTTGTTTTTTTAACATTAATTTATATCTTAGTAGCAGGAGTTCTTGATGTTGTTTGTATTAAATTAGGAATTATTCCTTTTAATTTAGAAAGTATTCTTATTAGTTCTGGTATAGAATTATTTTGTGGGACTATAATTAACTTAACAACTACTTTAAAAAGATTAAATACTTATAAAAAGAATGCTAACAATGCCAAGAGAAATGTATCTAGTCTAATTAATGAGCTTGAAAATAATAATATATCTGTTACTAAAGAAAGAATTGTTGATAGTGAAATGACTGAAGAGGTTACTAAGAGTGTTACTTCTGGTGATAAAGGTGAAGTTTTATCAAAGAAGGAAATTATTACTAAATACTTTTATTTATTAGATAAGGATGATAAAATTAAAGTACTTAAACAAATAGAAGAATATATTAAAAGCAATAAGAAAAAAACTTCAAGTATTTCTTTAGATTTACTTGAAGATGATGATTTAAAAAAGCATGAATTACCGGTATATAAAACTTTAATAAAGAAAAAGCAAGACTGATCTTGCTTTTTTTATAAATGATTTTCAAATAAAGGAAGTATTTTCTTTAATGATGATGTTCCTGTTACTTCACTTATTACTTTATTACCTGATGATTCTATAATGGTAACTAATTTATAATTATTTTCAATATCTGTTCTTGATTCATTTAATTTTGCTATATAATAATATTCAATATTTTCATAATTTACTTTATCTAATACTAAATATTCTTCTTCATTTTCTAGTATAATTACTTTATCTATATCTATCATAATTCACCTCTTTTTATTCTAAATCGGGAAAGCCAAAATTGTCTTTTGTGTTAGAAAAGTTTTTATTATTAATTGGAATATTTATGTTAGGAAAGTCTTTTGTTTCTAATTTTGAATCAGATACTGGTATCCAAAACATATTATTTGTATTTTCTAAATTAATTTTGTTAATTTCTTCATCTTTTATTGGCTCCTCTTTAGCCTGTTCTACTACAGGAATAGTCCATACTGGGTTTTCTTCTTTTGGCTCTTTTACTGGTTCTATCTCTTCAGTAGGCATAGTCCATATTGGCTCTGGTGTTATATTATTTGTTTCCGGTACTATATCTTCTTTAACTGGCTGTTTTGGTTCTTCCTTAACGCTCTCATTAGTAGAAGGAGTTTCCTCTACTTTTTCTTCTGGCTGCATATCTTTGGTTAATTCATCAAAGAGATTAATTTTAGGTTTGGGATTTAATTTTCTATTAACTGTTTCTCTGACACTTTCACCTTTTAATTTTGCAAGGCCAATGTTTAATGTTTTTGGATAATCTATTACTTCTTTAATGCGATATGGATCTATGGTATCATTTACTATGTCTTCAAGTACTTCTTCTTTTGAGGCATCTTCTTCAGGTATTTCTTCTGAAACTTCTTCTGGGATTTCTTCAGCTTCTTCTTCTGTATCATAAGTATCAATTATTCCATATTCTCTTAGAATAGTTAATATTTCATAAGAATTATTTATTTCTTCCAATTCTTCTAAGCGTTCTTCTTTAAATTTTATTCTACTTGTATAGTTAACTATATTTTCTAATACTTCTTTTTCACTATTTAAAGTATCTTTTTGTTCTAATAATAGATTTTCAAAATCTAATAATTCGTTATTATCTTCTATATGTAATTTATTTTTTAAGTGATTGTTTTCTTCAATTAAATCTTCTAATTTATTTCTTTTGGCTATGATTCTATCAAAGTCTTCTTCATAAGCTATTACTAGTTCATATATTTTTAGAATTATTTCTCTATTTTTCCAAATATAATAGTTCTTTTCGGCATCTTCTATATATGATGTATAATCATCATCAGTACCACTATTCATTAGGCTTTTTACACTATCTAGAGTTACTTCTAATGTTTCTTCATTTTCTCTTACTTTATCTTCAACTGTAGATAATTCTATATTATAATTATCTTCATTTATTTTAGTAAAATATTCATCATTTTTTATTGAGGTCATTAATGAAGAATATATGTTATCTTCCATGACTTTATTTTTTTCTGTGTATTCTTCTTTTTCGTTTTCTAATTCTATTAAGGAATTTTTTAGTTTGGATATACTAGTAGTTAATTCATCTATTTCTGACTTTGTAGTTAGATATTTGGTTATTGTATCTAATCTTGTTTTCTTTTCTTCTAATTCGTCTTCTGATACTACTAATTGAAAGCCATCTATATACTTACCAGTAGAGTTATAGAAGTGTTCTTCTAGTTCTCTTCTTTTATCTAAACGTTCTTCTAGTAATTTTATTAATCTTTTTAATCTGGTTTCTTCTTTTTCTAATGTAACCTCAGGTGATATTAAATTTCTAATTTCTTTTTCAAATTCTTTATTATAGATGGAATCTATTTTTTTGGCATATTTTTCATAATTATCAATTACATCACTTGGAGTTTTAATATTTCTTTCTTTATCTAGTTTAATTCTCATTTCAAATATTTTACATAGATTTTCAAAAGATTTTATAGAGTTTCCTTCCATAATACTTCACCCTCTTTCTTTTTTAAATCTGGAAATGATATGTTATCATTATTATTAATTATTTCTGGTTTTAATTTATTATTACCTATTACTGGTATTTTATTATTATTTTTAGATGTATCAGTAGTCTTCCATATTATATTACTATTATTTTCTAAGATGTCATATATACTTGAGGCTTTTTTAGATACTTCAGCAGTTTCTTTTGGAATTGGTTCGGGTACTTCTATTTTTTTAGGTACTTCTTCTTCTTTAAATAAATCTATAGTTTCTTCTTTAGGAGGCTCTTCTTTTACTTCTTCTTTAGGTTTTGATATTTCTTTATTTTCTGAAACATCCATATTCCAAAGTGGTAATTCTTCTTTAACTGTATTTTTTATTTCTTCTTTAACAGTTTTATTAGGAGTTATCTTTGTATTTTCAAATAATTCGTCAGTATCAAAATCATTAGTCATAATGTCTTCTAATGTTTTATTTTTAAGTGGATTTTTTATTTCTTCTTTTTCTTTGGTTTCTTCTATTTTAGGTAATATTTTTTCATATTCTTTACTAATGTTTTTTTCTGTTTCATTAGTTTCTTTTTTGATAACAGTTTCATCTTGAAGTTTTTTCATTTTTTCTGCTACGGCTAATTGTTCTTTAAGTCTTGCTTCTTCAATTAGTTTTTGTCTTCTTACTCTGGCAGCCTCTATTTTTTGTTCTTCAGCTATCTTTTTTTGTCTTTCTACTTGTTCTTCTTGTCTAGCTTTCTTTACTTGTTCTTCACGATATCTATTTTCGTTTTTAACTAATTCTTCTAAAACGTCTTTGAATTCTTTTGAATTATTTTCTTCATCTATATCATATAGTTTTTTATTTCTCTTATTTCTTTCTTCTTTTAGGAATTCATAATTTTTTATATCATTACCCTCTAATTTTATTGTATTATATTGTTTAGAAAGTTCACTATTTATTTCTTTATATAATTCAGTAGAAGTTATATTTTTTAATATGGTATCGATGTTTTCTCTCTTATCTAATAACTCATCGTAATTAGAAGTCTTTTGATCAAATATATTGATTAAATTAATAATATTTATGTCTTCATTATATTTTAAATATGATGTATTAACTTCGTTATACATATTATTACATTCTAAAATATATTCTGGTTCTCCTAATTCATTAGCACTCTTTAAATTATCTTTAGCAAGAGCTAGTGCATACTTAAATTCTGAATGTTTTTTAGATATTTCTTCGCGATGTTCTACTAATTTATATAATCCTAATTTATCTAGAGATTTATCTAATAAATTTATCATTTTCTTTTCAAGACTTTCATTTAATCTAGTATTTGCTTTTACATTTCTAGATGCTTCACTAATCTTTATATCTAGTACTTTCATTTCTTTAATTAATTCTTCTTGTTCTTTTTTATTTTCTTCATATTTTTCAATTATGTCTAATCTTCTTTTATATGTAGATAGTTTATCTTCTCCTAAGAAAGATGTAAGTTCTACTAATGAACCAGTAATTTTTTTATGTTCATTCTTTCTCTTGTTTAGATATTCTTTTCGATCATTAATTAAAGTTATTATACTTCTAAGTCTAGTTTTTTCTTCATCAAGAAATTTTGCTTTTTTACTAAGTAACATTAGATATTCTTCTTCATATTCTGTATTTGTATCTAATAGTATTTGTTTTTCTATTTTATCTAATTGATCACATATTCTTTCTTTTTGAATTTCATCATTAGTTAAATTTAGACTATTTTGAAACATATCGTATTGTTTTAATCTTCTTACTACTTCTCTACTTGTATAGTTCACACTAAACCACCTCTAGTATAATTATAATTTTTTTTATACTTTTTGTCAATTAATATACATTATTTTACATTATTTATTTCTTCTTAAGCCATAGTCTTAAGAAGTTTCTTAAAGCCTATTTATAGTCTTTAAGAAAAAAATTTATTATATGTATTAAACATTAATTAAGTATATATATTATGCTTATGTATGATAGATATGGATGATATATTAGTTTAAGACTTATTTATAAGGCTTAAACTAACACTGGAAGACGATAGACTGAAAGTGAAGAAAATAATAAATAATATTACATATTTTTACCATAATAATAAAGAGGTGTGATATGAATACTAAAATAATAAATAAATTAAAAGAAGAAACTAATAATAGTTCTTATATTGTGTATAGAGAAAAATATATAAATAATATTAAAATAGATATAATATATAACGAGGTATTAACTGATCAAGATAAAATGTCTAACTTTATTTATAGAAGTTTAGATCATATAGAAAAAATATATCAAGAAAAAGAACTATTATATGATGTTATAAAAAATAATATTAGTAATATTAAAATAAAAGAAATAAATAACTATCAAGATATTTGTAAATATTTAAATAATGGGTTTGTAATACTTCTAATTGAAGATGACTATTCACTTGCGTTAGAAGTAAAAAAGAATCTAACTAGAAGTATTGAAAAACCTATGACAGAGACCACTATCAGAGGGGCTATGGATTCTTTTACTGAGAATATTGAAACTAATATTGGTCTAATTAAAAGAAGATTAAAAACTAATAAATTATGGAATGAAGATATGGAATTAGGTAAATATACTAAAAATAAGATAAGTATTCTAACTATTAAAGGATTAACTGATTCTAAAATTAAAGATAATATTATTAATAAGTTAAATAGTCTTGAGATTGATGGAGTTACTGATGCTGGTACTTTGAAACATCTAATAGAGAATGAAACTAAAACTATTTTTCCTACTTCTATTACTACTGAAAGACCAGATAAAGTAGTATCTTCCCTACTTCGTGGTAAAACAGTTATTATAATTGATAACTGTCCATTTGTTTTAATTATGCCGGTTGATATTAATGATTTTTTTCTATCCCAAGATGATAAAGACTCTAATTATATAAATAATTCACTAACTAGAATATTAAGATATCTTGCTTTTTCTATAACGGTATTAACTCCTGGTATATATATTGCTTTGACTACCTTCAATCAAGAAATGATTCCTTTAGAACTACTTACTAGTTTTGCTTCTCAAAGAAGTACTGTTCCTTTTCCGGCTTTCTTTGAGGCACTACTTATGTTTGTATCCTTTGAAATATTAAGAGAGAGCGATTATAGAATTCCTAATGTATCTAATTCAGCTCTATCCATTGTTGGTGCTTTAATATTAGGAGAAGCTGCGGTTAATGCTGGTATTGTCTCTCCTATTATGATTATAATAGTGGCTATTACTGCGATTAGTGCTTTAGTAATAGTAGAACCAGAACTATCAAATGCTATTAAATGGTATCGTATTCTCTTCATGCTAGGAGGTACTACGATTGGTATCTTTGGTATATTTATTGTATTCATAATATTTACTACTAATCTATGTAGTATTAATTCTTATGGTAAATCTTTTACTATGCCATTTACTCCTATTAATAGTGATATAAAAAATAGTATTATTAAATTTCCTTTGCTTAAAAGAAATAAAAGAAATAAATATTTAACTAATAATATTATTAGGGAGGTCAGTTATGAAAAGAATTAAATTTTTAATATTATTATTACCTCTATTAAGTGGCTGCTACAACTATAGAGAACTTAATGAACTAGGTATTACTACTGCTGTTAGCATTGATTATAAAGATAATAATTTTTATGTAATTGCAGAAGTAATAAATCCTATTAAGCAGCAAGATGCTTCTAGTAGTAACAATTCTCCATTTGTAAATTATAATAGTTCATCTTCTTCGCTTCAAGATGCCTTTCGTAAAGTAGTTTTAGAGTCTCCTAGACAGTTATATGCTGCTCAGTTAGAAATTATTGTCTTAAGTGAAGAAGTAGTAAATAATCATCTTGAGGAAGTATTAGAATATTTTGCAAGAGACCCTGAATCTAGAACGGAAATTAAAATAATTGTTGCTAAAACTGAAGATAGTACTAAAGCTATTACTCTTCAAACGCTTCTTACTAGTTTATCTTCATCAAATATAATAAAATCATTAGATTTACAAAGTAAAGTACTAGGAATGGCTTATCCTGTAACTTTAAATGAATTATTAAATATGTATATTGACCCTTATTTGGAAGTGGTTCTTCCTTCAATGACTCTATATGGTAATTATGAAATAGGAGATGAAAAAGAAAACATAACAACTTCTTCTCCTAAAGCAATAGTGAAAATAGATGGAAGTACTATTACTAAAGATAATAAAATATTAGGTTATTTAGATTTAGAAGAATCAAAAATATTAAATTTAATTAATGGTAAATTAAAAGAAACTATTATTAAAATGAATTATTATGATGGTTATATAATATTTGAGCCTAATAGAATAAAAGTATCAAGAGAATTAGATATCAAAAATAACATCATTAAAATAAATATATCAGGTTATTCTAAAACTAAAGAAATACAAAGTAATATCGATCTCAAAGATCCAAAAGAAGTAGAAAAATTAAATAAAGCTTTAAATATGGAATTAGAAAAAAAAATAACTGATACTTTTAATAGTATTAGAGAAAAATATGATACTGATGTCTTTGGCTTTCAAGAATTATATTATCGTACTAATTATAAATATTTTAAAGAAAATTGTACTAACTGGTATGAAGATATATATCCTAAAATTAAATTAGAAGTTAAAGCTAATGTAAGATTATATGAAAAAGGTAGTACTCTAGGAGGATTAAGATATGAAAGAAAAAATAAATAATATAGAATTTTCTAGTACTATATTTCTAATATTATTTTCTTGTACTTTAGGTATAGCTCCATATATAACTATTAAAATAGCCGGTATTGACTCATATATTGGTGTTATAATAGGAAGTATAATTGGTCTAATACCTCTCTTTATATTTATATATATCTTTAATTATGAAATAGATAAACCAATCTATCAGAAAACAAAAATAATATTTGCTAATACTCTAGGTACTATTATTAATATTTTTTTAACTATATTATATTTTATTTTGGCTATAACTATTTTATTTAATACTAGTAATTTTATAATATCTCAATATTTAACTGATACTCCTATTACATTAGTTATTATTATTCTATCTCTAACTGCTTATCATACTTCTAATAAAGGAATAACAACTATATCAAAGATAAGTTTAATATATACTTTGATTATAATTATATTATTTATTATGGCTACGATTGGTTTAATACCAGAGATAAAATTAGATAACTTAAAACCAGTACTAGAGTATGGAATAAAAAATCCTATTATTGCAGGGATGACATATAGTTTAGTATTAACTATACCTATTAGTAGTCTTCTTATAATACCTAAAAAAGAAATAGAAAATTATTATAAGACAACAAAATATATCATAATAACATATTTAATAACTATAATAATGATTATTTTTATGTCATTAGTCGCAAGTGCTTGTCTAGGTAGATACCTCATATCAATGTATCAATATCCTGTTTATATAACCTTAAAAAAAATATCTATTTTTGGTTTCATTGATCGTATTGAAAACTTTCTTTCTATCGAATGGATACTAAGTACTTTTGTTGCTTTTACTCTTCCTATAATTAATATTCAAAGTAATATAAATAAAAAGAATAATAAAATAATTAATCTAATAATTATAATTATTATTATTATAGCTACTATGATATTATTTAAAAACAATACTAGTTTTAATCATTATCTTGATAGTATATATCCATATATATTATTAATTATCTTAATTATATATATAATAATATTTATAACAATTATAATAAAAAAAGGTATAAAAAAGAAAAACTAGAATATAATAATAATACAGTAAGATTAATTACTGTTTAGATATAGAGACTACTAATGTCTCTTCTTTTGTTATATATGCCCATACATTATATATTATATTACATAGCATATTAGTGTGGAGTTGATTATAATGTTAACATTTTTAGAAGAACAAAATCCTATACTTCTTGCTTTTCTAGCTACTTTATTTACTTATAGTGTTACTTTAATTGGAGCCTCTATTGTGTTTCTATTTAAAAAAGTTAAAAAAAATATCATGGATGCTATGCTTGGCTTTGCTGCTGGTATTATGATTGCGGCATCATTCTTTTCACTACTCGAACCATCTTTAAAAATGGCTGAAAATCTTAAGATGACACCTTGGATAGTTACCACTATTGGGTTTATATCTGGTGGCTTACTTTTATTCATTGGTGATAGAATATTTACTAAAATTGATAAAAAAACATCTAAGAATAAAGATGAAAATAATAAAACAAAAAGTTTAAAAAGATGTATTATGTTAATTCTTTCTATTACTCTTCATAATATTCCCGAAGGTTTAGCAGTAGGAGTTGCATTTGGTGGTATTGCTTATGGTATTGAAGGAGCTACCTTAAGTTCGGCTTTGATGATAGCTCTTGGTATTGGTATTCAAAACTTTCCTGAAGGAACCGCTGTTAGTGTTCCATTAAGACGTGAAGGACTAAGTAGAAAAAAAGCCTTTTTCTTTGGACAACTAAGCGGACTTGTTGAACCAATATCTGGGGTACTTGGGGCCCTACTTGTATTAAAAGTAAGAACACTTCTTCCCTTTCTACTTGCCTTTGCCGCTGGTGCTATGATTTATGTAGTAGTAGAAGAATTAATACCGGAATCACAGACTAATAAAAGAAAAGAATTAATGGCTCTATTTACTTTAATAGGATTTTCTATTATGATGATTCTAGATGTTGCTTTAGGTTAAAAAAAACAAGTATTGTTACTTGTCTTTTTTTATTTATTACAGTCACTTGTACAGATATTAGTTTTAGTTTCTTCAAACATCTTGGCAAGTTTTTCTTTAAGACCCTCTAAGTCTTCGTTTTTCCAATATTCTTCTGGAGTCTTATAGCCTTTAGTATCCCAAGCTGTTTCATCATCAAAATCTAATATTTCACCATCTTTTACTGCTATTACAGAAGGAGCATAAATTCTCTTATTTCCTTCTTCATCAAATTTTAAATAATCTTTAAGAATATCTATCATTTTTTTATAATTATCTGTATTATCTTTTCTATCATTTAAAATATTATAATAATAAACTTTATCTACATCATTTGCTTTAGCTACTTCATTTAAATATGGTACATAAGCAGTACACCATGGACACTCTGGAAAACCTAGATATACTACTCCTGTTCCATGTTCTAATATATTTATTATCTCTTCAGCACTTCTGTAAACAAAGACATTATCCTTGGTAACACTAGTATACTCTTCAGCAAATTTCTTACCATCAATATTAGTATTTTTTTCTTTATTTAAGTAAAGATATCCTAAAACTCCTAACGCTATAACTAAAACTACTCCTATTACAATTATTATTTTCTTTTTCACTTTCTCACCTCATATTCAGTATAAATTATTTATTATTATTTTTCTATATAACTTAAGTTGAATTAACTAAACTCTAGGTTGAGTTTAATTACAGCTCTTATTCATTGACAATGGAACCTTGTAAATAGTAGTTTTATCTTCTTCATCAGTAGCAGTTATTTCTAGTGTTATGTTACTTTTTTCAATATTCTTACATTCCTTAGCAAAATTATCTATACTAAAATTTACATCTTTTAAAAAATCATTTAACTTAATACTACTATCTTTTTCATAAGTATAACTACCTATTTGTTTTTTAACCATACCATGTTCTTCATATAATAAACATTCTATTTTCTTATATAAATTATTATCAGTACCACCACAGTAATCTATATTAGATATATATAAATATGATTTATTCTTATTATAAGCTATACTACCTGATATTTCAAAATTAGAACAATTTGAAGATACTGTTTTAAATGTAAAAGAATCATCATGAAATACAATAAATAAAATTATTATTAATATAAGTAATAATACTCCTAATGAAATATATATTATTTTTTTCTTATTTACTTTTTTACTTTGAGTATTCTCACTATTTTTACCTTCTAGTAAATCATTGATATTAATATTGTAGTCATCACATATTTGTTTAAGTAAAGATATATCAGGAATATTTTTACCATTCTCCCACTTACTAACTGCTTGATATGTTACACCATATTTTTCTGCAAACTTTTCTTGAGTTAAATTATTTTTTTTACGAAGTTCTTTTATTAAGTTACCTATTCTTTTTTGATCCATACTACCACTTCCTATGTATAAAATATCTACATATATTATTTTATCATATTTTTTTATTTTGTCATATATAAAATTTAAAAAGCAGTAATTTTTATTTACTACTTTCTTATTTTTTTAGAATTAAAGTTTTATTTTCTTCGGCCACTTCTACATCATTAAATACTTCTTTTGATTCTTTTAAATATATTTTTTTATCTTCTTCTGGCCAAAAGTGTATTAACAACAATTTTTTAGCATTAGAATTATTTGCCAATAATCCAGCATCATAGGCTGTCATATGTGTACTACTATTAGAATTATATCTTCTTAATAGTGAACTCTCACAAATAATTAAATCTGCATCCTTACAAAAACTTATTAAATCAGTAAGATTAGAAGTACCAATATCAGAAGTATATATAATCTTAAAATCTTTATTTTGTAATTTTACCATAAATGCTTCTATGGTATGAGATTTATTATCATGAAAAGTTATTTTTAAATCATCTATAAAAAATGAATAACTATCAGTTATATCAAAATACTTGGCATAACTCTCTTTACTAGATACTATAGATTTCTTATTGAAGTCATAATCGTTTTTGGGTAAAAATATATTTATCTTGTTATTAAGTAATCCTAAATTATGATAGACATAAGATGCGTAGCAGATACTTCCGATATCTCCGAAATGATCTCTATGATAATGAGTAATTATCACATTTAAATCTTCTAAAGTATCAGGGAATTTTAATAGTCTAGTTATTCCACTGCCACAATCTAATAGTATTTTTTTATTATTATAATTTATTAAAATCCCTGGGCAATTCATATTACCTTTAGTATATGGAGAAATAGTTCCAAGTGGTGTAATTGTTATCTCACTCATTTTACTATACTCCTCTTTTTTATTAACATTTTTTCTTTAATAGTAGGTTCTACATACCTTATAATATCTTTATCAAGATTAAATAGTTCTTTTACCATACTAGAAGAGACTGATTGATATTTAGTATCTGCAAATAAGCAAATAGTATTTATCATATTATTAGATATTTCTCTATTTATTTCTTGCATAGTAACTTCATAATCATAATCACTTAAACTTCTAAGTCCACGAATGATAGCCTTACATTCATTTTGAATTGCAACATCTACTGTCGCCCCACTACCAGATATAACTTTTATATTACTCATATCTCGATATAAATATTTAATCATTTCTAGTCTTTCTTCTATAGAAAAGAATGAAATCTTTTTTGAATAATTTTGCATAACTGCCACTACGACCTCATCAAATAAATTACTTGCTTGCCATATAATGTCCATATGTCCCTTTGTTATAGGATCAAAGCTTCCCGGATATAAAACTCTTGTCATAATATCTTCACCACCTTATGTAAATTAAACCTTTTTCCTTTCTTTACTTGTATTATAACACTTTTTGTGATATAATCAAAATACATATTTGTTATGTTTATCATAACTGGAGGTTATTATGAATATAAATTTTGAATTATATAGAATATTTTATGTAGTTGCTAATCATAGTAATATTACTAAAGCAAGTGAAGAATTAAATATATCACAGCCTGCTATTAGTAAATCTATTAAGAATCTTGAAGATCAATTAGGAGGAAACCTCTTTATAAGAACTAAAAGAGGGGTTATATTAACAGAAGAAGGAAAAGAATTCTATAACTATATTAAACAAGCTATGGAATATATTAATAATGCTGAAAAGAAGTTTACCAATCTTATTAACTTAGAAACAGGATGTATAAAAATTGGAATTAATACTACTTTAACAAAAGAATTCTTACTACCCTTTCTAGAAGAATTTCACTCTTTATATCCTAAAATAGATATTCAAATTATAACAGGACTTACTACAGAATTAATATCTAAATTAAAAAATGGATTAATTGATATAGTAATATTAAATATTAACAATAAAGATTACGGTAATGATATTGAAATAATTAAATGCCAGAAGATAAATGATTGTTTTGTAGTAAATAGTAAATTCAAAGAATTAATTAATAAAGAAATATCACTAAAAGATATAAACAATTATCCTTTAATATTGCAAAAGAAAGGTTCTAATACTAGGGATTTTTTAGATAATATTGCTAAGGAAAACGATGTTATTCTAAAACCTAATATAGAACTAGCAAGTTATTCTCTAGTTGTAGAATTTTCTAAAATAGGACTAGGTATTGGATATGTAACTAAGAAATATATACAAAAAGAATTAAAGAATAAAGAACTATATGAATTAAATATCAAAGAAAAGATTCCTAGTAGATATATAGGTATCGCTCTATCAAAAAATCACTTACCTAGTTTTAGTACTAAAAAACTTATTGAAATAATAGAAAAAGACAAATATAATTTTAAATAATTTTATATCTGTCTTTTTTAGTTTTATAATATATTCTTAGTACTATAAACTCATAACTGGCAGTTAAGCAAGTTCGAGTAAAATAGTACAAAAAAAGAGCTTGTTTTTGTTTCAAACTCTTTTAAGTACTATTTGGTGCGGGTGAAGGGACTTGAACCCCCACGGATAAACCACTAGATCCTAAGTCTAGCGCGTCTGCCAATTTCGCCACACCCGCACATTATGGTGGACCCTGCAGGACTCGAACCTGCGACCGCCCGGTTATGAGCCGGATGCTCTAACCAACTGAGCTAAGGGTCCATTACTATATAAACATTAACTTTTCATACAAGATAAATGCTATCTACTATTGTTAGAGCATCCTTCTTGAAGAACAAATTAAGTATACCATTTTTAAGTACTTATGTCAATAAGATAAATAATTATTTTAACTATTTTTTACTATTTTATGCTATTAATGAATAAAATTTACTATGAATAATCAAAATATTGAAGATAAAGCATTGACTACTCTAGCCTTTGTTATAGGGTTTGCTCTTATAGATAATCTATCTAGTACTGAACAAAATGCTGTTGGTAACTGGATAATGTTAATAGCACAAACACTCTGTACTAATGGTAGTTATACTTTTAATAAAGAATGGAAAGGTCATATAAATAATGGTAATACTCCTGTTACTAAAGATACTCTAGAAAAAGTTGGAGATATTATTAATAATACAATAAAAAAAAACTATTTCTAGTTCTTTAAATTATTTTTTTTAAAATTAAAGACATTATTATTAATATCTCTAATAACTAATTTTTTACTCCAAATATAATAAGTATGGTTGATACTTATTTGGAGACCCCTAAGGCTCCAAATAACACTAATAAGACTTACATAGTAAGGCTTATAGTGCATATAAAAAGAACCTAGATAAATAATTATCTAAGTTCTATATATCAATATCAAAAAATAAATAACCTTTTAAAATCAAAACATTCATATTACTATCATATATAGTTATACCTATTTTAAAGTATTACAACTTCATTCCATTTGTTTTCTTTTAAATTTACTATTTACTTTTTTCTTAGTTTTATTTGTTTTAATACCAGTCTTTTCTAATCTAACATTAGGTTTTCCAAAGTTAAGAATAATCATTACTAAATGACTATAATCAACACGACTAAAACCTCTTAAACAAATATAACTATCTAAATTATTAATAACAAAATTAACAAATTCTCTATAACCACCAATAACACAATTTTTGCTTATCCATTTATTATTAACTTTAGTATCTACATAAATAACAGGATTAATATTTGAACCATATTTCTTTATATAAAAACAATTTTTTAACTTATCTTCATAATAAAAGTTTCTTGTTTCAAACATTTTACCTCTACCAACAACAAAATATGTTGAAAAGGTACCTACCTCACCAGTTATCATATTACAAACTTTATCATTCATAAATAACCCCCTGCTTAATTGTTTTTTAATTTTTTATCTAAAATTACTTTTTATTCTCCTCTTTTAATTTAGCTTGTGCCACCGCCTTTATAGGGGATAGATTTCTACTACCAACTTTCAATAGTATATACCGCAATCAATAAAGGTAATAGATTAAATCCCAATCATTATAAAAAAATATTATTTAAAAGTTTTGATACCTTACTCGTTAATACATGATGATTATAATTATACCATCATTGTTTTAAAGATACAATTTGATTAGTTCAAACTACTTTGTTCTAGGCGTTAATTCATTTTTTATATTTTCATATTCTTTTTCAGAAGGATCGTCATCTATCATTAGACAGATATCACCATATGTTAATTCCATTCCTTTGCTAATAGACATTTTTACCAATTCGATGATTGCTCTATCTCTAATTTCTCTTTCTAATTTTTGATCAACATCTGGAACCATTGGTATTACTTCAGTTAGAAAATTATTGTTCATTTTATTTGTAACTTTATTTATATATTCATCATATCTTTTACTCATATTATTGTCCTCCTCTCAAATACATTATACCATATTTTTTATAAATTGAGTATATATAAAATTTAAAAGGACTAGATTTTTCTCTTGCCTCAATCATTTGTGATTAATAGTTTTAGTTTCTAACACATTATAGTTAAAATAATTTTTATTTAAAACTGTAAATTAATTTAATAATTGTTATACCATAATCTATTATAAATTCTTTTTCTTCATCGCTAAATTGTTTTCTCTCTTCTATGACCTGATAACAATTCATATCTATCATTCTCTTTTCTTCTTACTACAATAGGTACTAATAATCCATTTAATTTTATACTTTCTACTAAATCATTTAATTCATCGCCTAACTCTACTTTATATGGATGATTCTTAAAATCATCTATTTCACTAATTTTAATTTTTATTATTTCATTCATTACTATCTTCCTTTACTTTATAATTTATCTTCCATTCAAAATATTCTTCATAATTAATTATCATTTTTTGTTTTTTATCTCTCATATTATTCCATTCGTCAAAGAATAAATTAATTGTTTCATCATTTGTTCCTAAATCAATTCTAATTTTAGGAAACATTTCTTCTAACCATAAAAGAAAATACAAAATATCTGATACACATTTAAATTCATATTGTTTAATTAAATTATCATTTACTAAAAGTATCTTAGATAATTCCTGTAATCTAGATTTACTTGGATTTCTATCTCATTTTTCATATCTAGGTAAAGTTCTTCTTTTGTTTTCTCCAGTTATTCCTAAATCATCTGAAATATTATCTTGAGTTAAATGTCTAAATATCCTTACAAATTTAATTCTTGTTCCTTGTGATAAATCATAAAGTTCAGGCCTTAAATATATTCGATTTCGCACTCTCTCACCTCCTTTTTTCCTGTCGCAAAAAAGTATAAAAAAAGCTAAGATATGCGACATTAATCAATATCTTAGTCTAAATTTCAAATTTTATATTAATTTTATATAAAAATTAATTAAATATAAATTTATATCAAAAACAAAAAAATCCTAGATTTTTCTAGGATTTTTGGTTATAAATTTTAATTAATTATTTATCCCCGTTATTGATTGCGGCTTGAGCAGCAGCTAATCTAGCAATAGGAACTCTATATGGTGAACAAGATACATAGTTTAGTCCTATATTATGACAGAACTCAACAGACGTTGGCTCTCCACCATGTTCTCCACATATACCAAGTTTAATATCAGGTCTAGTATTTCTACCCTTTTCTGCGGCCATCTTAACAAGCTGTCCTACTCCTACTTGGTCTAATTTAGCAAATGGGTCAATTTCATATATCTTATTTTGATAATAAGCATCTAAGAATTTACCAGCATCATCTCTAGAGAAGCCAAATGTCATTTGGGTTAAATCATTAGTACCAAATGAGAAGAACTCTGCTTCTTTAGCAATAGCATCTGCAGTTAAAGCTGCTCTTGGTATTTCTATCATAGTACCAATATGATATTTCATATCAGAATTATATTCTTTCTTCACTTCTTCAGCTACTTCTACAACGATATCTTTAACAAACTTAAGTTCTTTTTCTTCTCCTACTAAAGGTATCATAATCTCAGGTGTAATATCATAACCTTCTTCTTCTTTAACCTCAATAGCAGCTTCCATTAAAGCCCTAGTTTGCATTCTAGCAATCTCTGGATAAGTAACAGCAAGTCTACATCCTCTATGACCCATCATTGGATTAAATTCATGTAGTTCTGATATCTTATTCTTTAAGTGTTCTACAGTAACATTCATATCTTTTGCTAAAGCAATTATATCTTCTTCTAAAGTAGGTAAGAATTCATGCAATGGTGGATCTAAGTATCTAACAGTCATTGGAAGATTCTTTAACTCTTTATACATAGCTTTAAAATCACCTTTTTGGAATGGGATTAATTCATCTAAAGCTTTTGTTCTATCTTCAACTGTCTCTGATAGAATCATCTTTCTAATCTTAGGTATTCTATCTTCTTCAAAGAACATATGCTCAGTTCTACATAGTCCTATACCTTCTGCTCCTAGTTCAATAGCTTTAGCAGTATCTCTAGGATTATCAGCATTAGTTCTAACACCTAGCGTTCTATATTCGTCAGCCCACTTCATTATTCTACCAAAATCACCACTAACGGTTGCTTCTTTTGTTGGAATATCTCCTGCATATATTTTACCAGTGTTACCATCAAGTGAAATATAATCTCCCTTATGGAATGTCTTACCACCTAAAGTAAATTCTTCCTTTTCTTCATTAATATTAATAGCACCACAACCTGCTACACAGCATGTACCCATACCTCTAGCAACAACCGCAGCATGAGAAGTTCTTCCACCTCTTACGGTTAAAATACCTTGAGAGGCAACCATACCTTCAATATCTTCAGGGGTAGTCTCTAGTCTTACAAGTACTACTCTCTTTCCTTTACCACCTTTACCTAATGCTTTTGCTTCTTCAGCAGTAAATACTACCATGCCAGCAGCAGCACCAGGACTAGCAGGTAATCCTTCACCAATAGAAGTACTCTTTTTTAATTCTAGAGCGTCAAATGTTGGATGAAGTAATTGATCTAGACTCTTAGCATCAATTCTAAGTACAGCCTCCTCTGGAGTAATCATACCTTCATCTACTAGATCACAAGCAATCTTAATTGCAGCTTGAGCAGTTCTCTTACCATTTCTTGTTTGTAAGAAATATAACTTACCTTCCTCAATAGTAAACTCCATATCTTGCATATCTCTATAATGATTTTCTAGCTTTTGAGCAAGTTCCATAAACTCTTTATAGCATTCTGGTAAATCTTCTTCTAGTTTAGTAATAGGTTCAGGAGTTCTAACACCTGCGACTACATCTTCTCCTTGAGCATTAATTAAGTATTCTCCATAAATACCTTTTTTACCAGTTGCAGGGTCTCTAGTAAAGGCAACACCAGTACCTGAAGTATTACCCATATTACCAAATACCATTGATTGTACATTAACTGCTGTTCCCCAATCTCCTGGTATATCATTCATTCTTCTATAAACGATAGCTCTAGGATTATCCCAAGAACGGAATACTGCTTTAACTGCTCCCATTAATTGTTCTCTAGGTTCTTGAGGGAACTCTTCACCATTCATGTGATCACTATATACTTTTTTAAATCTATTTACTAATTCTTTTAAATCTTCTACTGTAAGTTCAGTATCATAATGAACACCTTTCTCTTCTTTTAATTCATCTATTATTTTTTCAAAGAAAGATTTATTTACTTCCATTACTACATCTGAATACATTTGAATAAATCTTCTATAAGAATCATAAGCAAATCTAGGATTACCAGTCTTTTTAGCAAATCCTTCTACTGCTACATCATTTAATCCTAGATTAAGTATTGTATCCATCATACCTGGCATACTTGCTCTAGCACCACTTCTTACTGATACAAGTAATGGATTTTCTGTATCACCAAACTTCTTTCCTTGTAATTTTTCTAGTTCTTCTAGTGCTTTAAAGATTTGAGATTCTATCTCTTCAGATATTTCTTTACCATTATCATAATAATTAGTACAAGCCTCTGTCGAAATAGTAAATCCTTGCGGTATAGGTAATCCTAAATTAGTCATTTCAGCTAAATTAGCACCTTTACCACCAAGTAAATTTCTCATATCTTTGTTACCTTCTTTAAAGGTATAAACATATTTTGTCATCATATCATCTCCTCACTCTAATATAATAACAAAATCAAATAAAAAGTTCAATAATAATATAAAATTTTTACTATTTCTTTACATTTTTTATCACTTTCAGCCTATAGTCTTCCAGTGTCATTTATAGCCTATAGTCTATAAATGATATATCAACCATATCTATCATATATAAGCCATTAATACATACAAAAAGAAGTTACAATTAATGTAACCTCTTCTAAATTATCTCTTACTAAATTGTGGAGCTCTTCTTGCACCTTTAAGACCATATTTCTTTCTTTCTTTAACTCTTGGATCTCTAGTTACAAATCCATTTGCTTTAAGAATTCTTCTATATGAATCTTCGTTAGCGGCATTATCTTCATCATATACTAGTAATGCTCTTGTAATACCAAGTCTGATAGCACCAGTTTGTCCTGAAAAACCACCACCAATAACTTCTGCATTAACATCAAATGTGTTTTCGTTATTAGTTACTACTAATGGTTGTTTTAAATCCATTACTAATACTTCATATGGCATGTATTCGTGAACATCTCTACCATTTACAGTTATTTTACCAGTACCTGGAGTTAATGTAACTTTAGCTACCGAACCTTTTCTTCTACCAGTTCCATAAAAACTTCTTTTTTCTTTAGCCATTATTTGTTACCTCCCATTTCTAATACTTTTGGCATTTGAGCAGCATGTTTGTGATCTTCACCAGCATATACAAATAATTTTTTGTACATTTGTCTTCCAAGTCTATTATGAGGAAGCATTCCTTTTACAGCTCTTTCTACCATTTCTACTGGATAATCTTGTCTCATTTCTTTAGCAGTTCTTTCTCTTAAACCACCTACATATCTAGAGTGATCATAATAAATTTTTCCCTCTAGTTTGTTACCAGTTAATGCTACTTTATCAGCATTTACAATGATAACATAGTCTCCACAGTCAACATGTGGTGTATATGTTACTTTGTGTTTTCCTCTTAATATAGTAGCGGCTTTACTAGCTACTCTTCCTAGAGGAATGTCTTTAGCATCTATAACATACCAAGTTCTGTTTACTGTTTCTTTTGATTGCATAAATGTTGTTTTCATTCTTTTTCTTCTCCTTTTAATATTTTATAAGTTCGTTTTTGTATATTAGATGGTCCCAATATCTAATATCCTCCAACAAAATGTACCGATTATGATTTTACTATTATTTTATGATTTTGTCAATATTTTAGAGCTTTTTTCTTTATTTTTCTCAATATTTTTTTAATTTTTTATCTTTTTATTAATAAAAGACTAACTTTTTATATTTTTAACTTATATATAGTATGTATGGTTGATACTTTATCTTTAGACAAATTATTTGGCTAAAGATAACCCTCTAGAACAATAGATCTAGAGGGTATACAAATACTACTTACTTAATCTTTTAACTACTTCATTAGCATGTTCTTTTGTTAACCCATCTTCGTAGAAGTTAGTTTTTATTAGATTATCTTCTAGTTCTTGATAATCTTTAAATACCTCATCATCTATTATACAAAAGTTATCTACTTGATTATCTGCTAGATAGGTTCTTATTTCTTCACCTCTTTGACCCTCTAGAAAAGGGGTTTCTCCTACTATGGGAAGGCCAATATTTATTAGTGCTTCTTTGATAGAAGGATACAATTTCATTCTTCGCCAGGTTGATGATATAACTATTTTAGCATGGGATATGCGGACTACTTTTAAAAGTAATTTTACTTTAGTCATATCAATATCTAGAAGGAGTTTAGCTACTGGGTCAGTATATGTATCTTCTTTATCTTCGATACTAGAGAAGTATTTATCACTATTTAAGACACCATCTATATCTAAAAATATTATATTATTTATCATAATTATCTAGAAATTCTTTAAAAGTAATTGCAGTATCTCTTGGTAATATTTCTTCTAGTTCTTCTAGTGATGCTTCTTTCATTTTGGATATAGTTTTATATTTCTTAAGTAATTTATTCTTTCTTACTTCTCCTATTCCTTCGATATTATCTAGTACTGTTGATAATGCTCCCTTACTTCTTATTTGTTTATGATAACTTATTGTAAAGTTATGTACTTCAGTTTGCATCTTTGTAAGTAAAAGAAATAAGTCACTTCTTTTATCGATAGGTATTTCTACTACTGGGTCAAAACCAAGTAAAACATTAGTAGCATGTTTATCATCTTTCTTAAGACCACATACTGGAATATCTAGTCCTAATTCATTAATTACTTCTCTTGCTACATTAATTTGTCCTAAACCACCATCTACTATTACAAGACTAGGTTTTACTAGTCCATCTTTTAGTACTCTAAAATATCTTCGATATATTACTTCTCTCATTGTACCATAATCATCATTCTTATCATTAGTTATTTTAAATTTACGATAATCATTCTTTGAAGGCTTACCATCTACAAAGACTACCATTCCTGATACATTAAAAGTACCAAATAAATTTGAGTTATCAAATAGTTCTATTCTATCTACACTATCCAATTTTAATTTATCTTTTAATTCTTCTAAAGCATTAGTAATCTTATCTTCATCTCTCTTAATATAAGTCATTTGCTCTTCATAATATATTCTAGCATTATCATAGGCTAGATCTAGTATTTTTTTCTTTTCACCTTTGATAGGAGTCATAAATTTTATCTTAAATACTTCTTCAAATACTTCTTTATTTAAGTTATCTGGTACTAATACTTCTTTAGGCATAGATACATTCTTATTATAGAATTCGGATAAATATCTAGAAAACTCTTCTTCCTCTGTATCAATCATTGGAAAGATATTTCTATTTCTATCTAGTAGTTTACCTCCTCTTATAAAGAGTATTTGTATACTAATATAGTTATCTTTAGTATAGTAAGAAGCTACATCTATATTAACACTGTTATCTAAATCTACTTTTTGTTTTTCAGTAGTTATATTGATATAGTTTAATAGTTCTTTATATTCTAAAGCCTTCTCATAATCTAAATTATCAGAGGATATCTTCATTTTTTCAGTAATTCTATCAGTAAGTACTTTAGTATTACCATTTAAGAAAGATATAATTTCACTTTTCATTTCTTTTATTTTATTTTCATCAACTTCATGAGTACAATATCCTAAACACTGTCCGATATGATAATATAAGCATTCTCTTTTTTCATAAGTCTTACACTTTCTTAATGGATAGATTCTATTTAGTATTTCTACTACTTTGCGAGCCGCTCCTACATTAGGATATGGACCAAAAAGATTATTCTTTACTTTCTTTACATTAATTCTTCTTATTATTCTAAGAGTTGGTACTTTATCACTAGTTAGTTCAATATATGGATATGATTTATCATCTCTATATAATATATTATACTTAGGATTATATTTTTTAATTAGATTTATTTCTAATAATAAACTTTCCATCTCCGTATTTGTTACTATGTATTCAAAATGATCTATTTCTCTTACTAACATCATTGTTTTACCTGTATGTTCTCTTTGAAAATAAGAAGATAATCTATTTTTTAAGTTCTTACTTTTTCCAACATAAATAACAATGTTATCTTTATTCTTCATAAGGTAACATCCAGGTAAATGTGGTACTAAAGATAGTTCTTCCTTAAACATATAAATCACCTTCTTATTATATAATAAAAAGTCCTTAATGGACTTAATTTTTATTATGGCGGAGTAGGAGGGATTTGAACCCTCGCAGCAGTTTCCCACTCTATACCCTTAGCAGGGGCACCTCTTCAGCCTCTTGAGTACTACTCCGTTGCTACATATATAATTCTATATTAAATTAAATGAAATGTCAACTAATTTTCACCATTTTTATATCTTCTTTATCTTTATAAATGTTATTCATATCCCTTATAATGTCTTTTATTTCATCATTATTAGTACTATTACTTAATTTTTCATCATATTCATTTAATTTATTTATTATTTCTTCATCATTTATTAAATACTTATTTATAGTTAGTTTCTTATTATATAATTCTTCTATCTTACTTATATTATCTTCATTCTTAGTAAGAGCCACTACTACATTATATTTACCTTTATCTTCATAATATATATAATTACTACTTATTGTACTAGCTTTCATTTCATCATAATTATTATATGATGTATCTAGCAATAAATATATAACATTAGAATTTAAAGTACTACTACCCTTCTCTTCATAGATATTAAACATTAACCTACCACATAAGAATCCACAGAAGACTGCTAAAAAAATAGGTACAACTATTTTCTTTAATTTACTTTTCATTTTATCACCAAAAATAGTATATACCTATTATTATAATTTTTTTGTCGAATTATCTCAGGACAAGATATCGTATTCACAGTGTAAACTTTCTAACTAAGATAATTCCAAATAAAAAGAAGATAACTAGTACCTTCTTATTAATAATTCTCATAAAATTCACAATACAATGTATTAGGAATATCATTTGTTATTTCTAAGTAATATCCCTGATATCTCATAGTATCTAGACTACTAAAATTATATACATTTTTCTTTTCTTTATCAAGATAGCAAGCCATTAAAGTAGTATTTTGAGAAGATTCAAATAACTGATCATAACTAGTATATAAATCTACATCATAACCATTACTTTTTTTCTTATCAAACGAAATTGTAGTAGACATATCTCCATATCTTCCCGACATGTATAAGTGTATTGTTGCAATCTCTTCTTCTTGTCTAACTAAATTAATAGGGATAACCATCTCATAAGCATTATCAGTAAAGATATTTTTTAACTTAATATTAAAAAAAACTATTCTATCACTTGGTTTAACATTTCCATTAATATTACTACTAATCTCTACTTCACTAATACTATCATCTACTTTTTTTGAATATAAAGTTACTCTATCTTTTCCTTCTTCAGCACCTTCAGAAAATCTAATTTCTTTACTTACACTATCATAGTATAACCATCTTTCTTCCGTTACTCCACCAATTCTGTTACCCCAAATATTACACCCTTTGCTTTCGCAATTAACTAAATCTAAACCATCTGTTTCAATAATATAATCTTTTATCTTTTCTTTAATATTATTAATTATAATAGCATCATCATAAGCAATAACTGTTTCATGATAAACATCATCTGTCTTACTAACTAGTTTAACGGTAATTTCAATCAAAAAGAAAGCAATGGCAAAAGCAATTGTAGAAGCCAAAATAATTTCTACGGTTAAATATCCTTTTCTATTTAATTTCATATCATCACCTTACCCTTAGTCCATAGTAGTAGCAGTCATCCCCTGTTTTACACATTTCTGTTATAAGCATATATTCATATTTTTCAGTATAATCAAAGTGTTCTTTTAAATAGGAAATATAATCTTTAAAAGTTGTATTACTATTCATTTCTGCAAGTAAACCAACGCTATTAGCATCATAAAGTGAGAAATACATTTTAATACCTCCCCCAGAAGCAGTATCAATGTTATATGCTGAATAAAAATTAGAATCATTTGAAAATACATTATTTAAATTCACTTCTTTACTATCATTAGTACTAATATACTCGTTAATATACCCCATATAAATAAGCATATCATTTACTTCTTCAGTAAAATATAATGTATCAATATCATAATATCTATTTCTAGTATCATAAGCATTATTAATTCTTGCTAATGCTGTGTATAAAGTAACAAGTACTGTACATATTATTACAGAAACTACTACTACTTCAGCCATCATAAATCCTTTACGATTTAGTTTCATAATTTATCACCTTTTTATTATTTTATATTGCTATTTAATTAATTATATTATATAATATTTATAGAATAAAATCAATAAAAAGAATGAAAAGAGGGATAATATGCAGAATAATAATGTGACTACTGTTAAAGGTAACTATAATAGTAATCAAAATCAAATGAATAGACAACAAGGAATAAAAGGACAAAATAATATTAATCAAGATATACAAGCTAACAATATTCCTCAAGGCAATAATATGCAAAATAATATTGATTTTACTAGAGTACCTGTAGTTACTACTGTTAATAATCTTATAGTGACTGCTGTAAATCTTGGAGCAAGTGATATGCACTTTGATCCTACGGAAGGTGGTATAATTGTAAGATTTAGAATAGATGGCTTATTAAGAAATTATGTTTCATTACCCCAAGAAATTAAACAAAATGTAATTACGAGAATTAAAATAATGGCTGGTATGAATATAACTGAAACTAGATTACCACAAGATGGAGCTATTAAAGATAAATTAAATGGTAAAGATTTAGATTTAAGAGTATCCGCCTTACCTACTAAAAGAGGCGAAAAAATAGTAATAAGAATTATGGATTATTCTATGAGTTTAAAAGGTATAGAATATTTATATTTTAATGAAACTAACTATAATAAAATATTAAAAATGTTAAATTTTCCTAATGGTATAATATTAGTTACTGGTGCTACTGGTACTGGTAAATCTACTACTCTATATTCTTTTCTTCAAAAATTAAATGTTGAAGGATCTAACTTAATTACAGTTGAAGATCCAGTAGAAATGGATATTAAAGGTGTTAATCAGGTTCAAGTTAATAGTGATATTGGACTAGATTTTGCTACAGTTCTTAGGAGTATTTTAAGACAGGACCCTAATGTTATAATGATTGGTGAGATAAGGGACTCAGAAACTGCTCAAATAGCGGTAAGAGCTTCAATTACTGGACACTTAGTATTATCTACTATTCACACCAATAATTCATTAAATACTATTGAAAGATTACTTGATATGGATGTTGAAAGATATTTACTTGCATCAGCATTAACCGGTATTGTATCGCAAAAATTAGCTAGAAAATTATGTGATAATTGTAAAAGAAAAAGACCAGTAACGGTTATGGAAAAGAATTTATTTAAAACTGTTCTAGGATTAGACATTAATGAAGTGTATGATGCTAATCCAACAGGTTGTCCACATTGTAGTCATGGTTATAAAGGTAGAATTGCTGTTCAAGAAGTACTTCTAATAAATCAAGATATTAGAGATGCTATAAGTGCTGGTATTAGAAAAGAAGAACTTAGAAGTCTTGTATATAATAAAGATGTTATAACAATGTTACAAGATGGATTATATAAAGTTATATCTGGGTTTACTACTACTGAAGAAATATTAAAACAAATAGAAGTTGAAGATGAAGATTTTGGTATAAAATAAAAAAGAAGAAATCTTCTTTTTTATTTGCCTTGAGTAGCAGTAGCTCTAATTTTTCCATAATATTTGGAATTAGCATCAGAGTTAATAACTACTTCTTTATCAACCCATACATAAATTTTATAAGTAGTACTAGCACTACTAGCCTTAGTAAGAGTACCAATATCTAAAGCAATCTCTCCACTTTTAGTAATGTTACCCTTTAAGTTAGTAGCAACATCGTCTTTAACTACTTGATAATTAAGCAAACCCTCTCTATATAAATTACTACTAGTAGTATTAAGTGTTTCTAGATATAAAGTACCTGTTCCATTAGTAGTACAACTATTTTTAATATTAATCTTAATCGTAGCAAATAGGCCATCAGTATAACTACTAGAAGGATTTAATTGTCCACTTATATCTTGTCCTTTATCATAATATATATCAAAACATCCGGAAGTTAACTTTATATTTGTTTTAGTACTTTCCCAATTTAATGCTGCATAAGTAAGACCAGATATTAATAAAATAAATAATACTACTCCTAATATTGTTCCATATAACTTAGTTTTATTCTTCATAGTATCCCTACTTTCATATTAATGATATCATAAAATATATATTAATTCAACAATTTTAAAAAGAAAAAGAATAAATTTACATAAACTTATTCATTTGTTTCATCATTTGATTTACTTGTTTTTGAGATGGTGTCCTTCCCATCTGACTCATCATTGTCTTAATCATTTGCTCATTAATAGGAGGATTCTTTTTTAATTCTTTTTTCATTAATTTTCTAGCTACTAGAAATCCTATTACTAATCCTACTACTAAACCTATTACTATATATAATATATCCCAAAGCATATTATTCTCTCCTCTCTATAGTTATTGTACTATTAAATTATTATTTTGTAAAGAATTTAATTTAGATAACCAGAAATAATCCATATTTTCAAAGTCACAGACAAATAAATTATTATTATAATTATTTATATCATTGAAAAAAATACTATAGTTATTTTCTGTTTCTATCTTAATATTATAATTATTTATTCTTAAAATACTCTTATCAGTTGTATTTAAATAATGAATATTATCTTTTCTCTTATATCCATATTTATATTTATACTCATTATAAATATATTCATTTAACATTATCTTATTAAAAGGATTTGCTATTTCTTCTAATACATGATAAGCTTTAATACTATTATAATCTCTAGAATAATATATTTCTTCAAATATTTTATACATCTTAAAAGGTTTATCTTTATACATATAACTATAATATTTATTAACATTAAAAATATAGTATGTTCTCATTTATATCACCATAAATAAAATATCATACTATATTTATTTATTTTGTCGAATTATAAATTATTCTTTATTTTTATTACTAAATCAGTCATATCTAATTCAAAGAAATTTAATACTTCTTTTTCACTACCACTCTTACCAAAAGTTGGTATGTTAACTAGGTCTTCATCAGATGAGATAAAGCGATACCAATTGGCGTCATTAGATAATTCTATAACCATACGACGATATCCTGTCGGTAAAACCTGCTCCTGATATTCTTTATCTTGTTTTAGGAATAAATTCATATTAGGCATTGATACTACTCTGGCTTCAATATAATTCTTTAGTAATTCTTCTTTTATATTAACCGCTAATTCTACTTCACTACCTGTTGCTATTATTACTAAATCTAATCTTGTTCTTACTTCACTAATTACGTAGCCTCCACGTGCTACTTTGTTTGGATTAGTGTATTTCATTGTGTTGTTATGACCACGAGGTAATATTAAGGCTGATGGTTTACCTTCTCTTAGAATATTTGTCCAAGAACCCATTAGTTCTTTATAATCAGCAGGTCTATATACTGATAAATTAGGTATACTTCTTAAGGCTCCTAGTTGTTCTACGGGTTCATGAGTTGGTCCATCCTCTCCTACTCTAACACTATCATGAGTAAAGATATATGTTACTGGTAAGTTCATCATGGCACTCATTCTAATAGATGGTTTCATATAATCAGAAAAGGCTAAGAATGTACTTCCATAACTACGAATATTAGTTAAGGCTAAACCATTTAAGACTGCTCCCATAAGATTCTCTCTAACACCAAAGTTAATATTACGACCAGAATAATCGTCTACTGAGAACTCATTCTTTCCTTTTAGATATGTCTTAGTACTACAGAATAAATCAGCTGAACCTCCCATAAAGTTTGGTATAAAGGTACTAATAACATTCATTATTTGATAATTTATATCACGCATAGCTTTATCTTCAAATATCTTACTAGTATCAATAACTGCTGCTATATCAAGAGATATTTTTTCATTTTCTATTACTAAATTTATTTTATCTCTTTCACTATCAGTAGCATTAGCTATATACATTTCATATTCAGAATACCAATCGCGATAATAATCTTCAGTTCCATCTTTAATAAACTTCATAGCATTATTTCTGTCATTTTCACTATAGGTAAAGGCTGGTCCTCCTTTTAATTTTGTTCTTATTTCTTCTAAGTCTTCTTTATCAAGATTAGAATGAATACGATTAGTTCCTTCATACTTAGAATATATACCTAGGGTTGTTTTTATTTCTATTAATACTGGTTTCTTACTCTTTTTGGCTTTTTCGATAGCATTAGATATTTCACCAATATTTTCGCCATCTTTTACTTTAATTACTTCCCAGTTCATTGAAGCAAATCTATCAGGAATATTTTCATACATGGCTTTATCTAAATCACCATCAGCAGTTACTCCATTGGAGTCATATAGAACAATTAAATTATCTAATCCTAGATTGCCCGCTAGGGAAGCTGCTTCATAAGATATTCCTTCCATTAGGTCACCATCAGATACTAAGGTATATATCTTATAGTCAAAGACAATGTTTTTCTTTTTATTAAAGGTGCTTTCTAAATATTTTTCACCAATAGCTAATCCTACTGATGTAGCAAATCCTTCTCCTAATGGACCTGTTGTTACTTCAATACGATTGTTTAAATTATATTCAGGATGACCAGTACACTGAGAATTTATTTTACGAAAGTTTTTTAATTCTTCTAGATTAAATTCATCTAATAGATAATATAATGTACTATATAATAAGGCTGAACCATGACCTGCACTTAATACAAATCTATCTCTATTACACCATGCTTTTCTTTCTAAATCAAATTTTAGGTGATATGCAAATAATGTATATAGTGTGGGAGCAGCATCTAGAGCTATTCCTGGATGACCAGATCCTGCTGCATTTATCATATCTAATGCTAATAATCTTATATCATTTACAATTCTTTTTTCATTTAGTTTCATATTTCTACCTACCTTATAATTTAATTCTATCATAATTTAGTAGAAAATAAAAGAAGAAATGTTATTTTCTCCTTTAGTTATGGGTTTTTATGTAAACTATTTAATTGACTTCGAGTAATTTTTTTATTTTTAAGAAGAATGATTCTTTTTCGTCTTTCTTTGTTACTTCAAGTAATTTTTTAAATAATCTTATTTCATCTTTTTTAAAGACTACTTTTTTAGAGTACTCACTTTAAACTGGTTGTTTCTCAGAAATAATAACATCCACAATTTCTTTTACAGAATTAACAAAATCTTCATAACTGATATTTCTAGCATAATAATTTTTTCTTTGATAATTGTTCCAATATTCTTGCAATGCTAAACTTTCTTTAATTATATTAAATCTATTTTCTAAATCTTCTAATAAAATTAATGTATTTCTTCTTTCAAAAGTGTTATATATTGCTTTATATAATTTTTCTTTATCAATATTATTAATCATTAATTTATAAATATCATAAAAATCTTTTGCTCTCGTATCAGTTTCTAATGTTTCTATTAGTGTCTCGAATTTCTCTGCTATAACACTATATTTACTAAAAGCCATTATTTTTATAATTTTATCATCTATTAGACATTTGTATTCAATTAATTTTTTATCTGTTAATCTAGTTAAAGTTATCCTAGGAATATTTAATTTGTTTAATTCTTCAACCGTTATTGAATCACTATTATCTTTCATATAATTTAATACTTTATTTTCATAATTCATAATGTTCCTCCTATAAGGAAAAAAAAGATTTTTTCCTTTTTATAGGAACGTTATATCATTTATTTGCCTTTATGTAAAGAAAATTTGTTCTTTTTATATAATAAAAAATAAAAGAAGAAATGTTATTTTCTCCTTTATTTATGGGCTTTTATGTAAAATTAATTTACTTCTAATAGTTTCTTTAGTTTTACAAAGAATGAACTTTTATCTTCTTTTTTTGTTACTTCTAATAACTTTTTGAATAATCTTATTTCATCTTTTTTAAAAACTACTTCTTTAGAGCCTACTTCAATTAATCTTATTACTTCTTCTATTTTATACCATCTTACAAAGCTTAATTCTTCCTTTTGAATTATGAAGTCTTCAACATTTTTATTTGATATTACATAATATGGATACATATAATGATTATTATATTTTTCTTCAACTAAATACTTATCACAAAGTGGATGAAGATCTTCTTTTTTTATTTTTAGTCCTACTTCTTCTTTAGTTTCTCTTACAGCACATGTTAATATATCTTCACGATATGATTGATGACCGGCGATTACTCCTAATTTATTTGGACAAAATCTTCGATTCTTACTTCTTCTTTGAAGTAATACTTCTCCTTTATCATTTATAATATATATAGTTACTTCATTATGTAATTTACCTCTATTATGTAATTCTTCTCTTTCTATTATTTCATTAGTATCATTTCCTAGTTTATCTACTACCCTTAATAATTCCATTCTTATCACCTACACTACTCTTATAGTATATCATAAATATAGAAAAAAAGAAACTACTTAATTTTATAAGTAGTGCCTTCTCTAGTATCAATAAGTTCTATTCCTTTACTTAGGAGTTCATCTCTAATAGCATCTGATAAAGCATAATCTTTATTTTGTTTAGCTATTTTTCTTTCTTCTATTTTATCTTGAATATACTTTTCTAACTCTGAATCAATACTGTCTTTTTCTTTAATTAAATCAAGGCTTAGTACTTTATCGAAATCTTTGATTAGATATATTTTTGTAGTACCGTTTATGGTATCATCTTTTATTAAATCATATAGTACTGTTATACTATTAGCGGTATTTAAGTCATTAGATAATTCTTCTTTAAATCTATCTTGATATTCTTTTACTTTATCTTCTTGGAGACTACCTTCTTCTTTAATTAGAGATATCTTATTTATTAATTTATTGTATTGATTTTGTACTTGTTCTAAAACAGGATATGAGAAGACTAATTGTTTACGATAATGACTTTGAAGACACATAAATCTAAAAGCTAATGGATTATAACCATTTTCTTTTAAAACACTTACTGATAAAACTGCTCCTTTACTCTTACTCATTTTACCTGATTCATCCATAAGATGTTCATTATGGAACCAATAATTACACCATTTATGTCCTAGATATGCTTCACTTTGGGCTATTTCATTGGTATGATGTGGAAAAATATTATCTACTCCTCCACCATGAATATCAAGATGTTCACCAAGATATTTTAAACTAATTCCGGTACATTCTATATGCCAACCGGGATAACCTACTCCAAATGGTGAATCCCATTTTAAATCTTGATCTTCAAACTTACTCTTAGTAAACCATAAGGCAAAGTCTGCTTGATTTCTCTTATTATCATCAAAGTCTACTCCTTCACGAACTCCCACAACCATATCATCTTCTTTATGGTTAGTAAGTTTATAGTAATCTTCTAATTTACTTACATCAAAGTAAACATTACCTCCGGCTTCATAAGCATAACCATCATTTAATAATTTAGTAATAATCTTAATATATTCATCAATATTATCAGTAGCAGGACTTACTACATCTGGCATGCGACAATTTAACATATCAAAATCTTTAAAGAAAGCATCAGTATAAAACTTGGCTATATCCATAACTGATTTATGTTCTTTCTTGGCACTAGCTACCATTTTATCTTCACCGGAGTCAGAGTCACTCTTTAAATGTCCAACATCAGTAATATTCATTACTCTTTTTACATCATAACCTAAATATCTTAAAGTCTTATCTAAAATATCATGACCTATATAATTACGCATATTACCTATATGAGCATAATGATATACAGTAGGGCCGCAAGTATAGAAACCTACTTTATTACCTTCATAGGGTATAAATTCTTCTTTTTGTCTTGTTAATGTGTTATATAATTTCATTTTAATCCTCCTAATTATTATATTTTTATTTGTTATATAAAAGAACTTATCTATTATGATAAGTCCTCTTCGTATACTTTATTTATCTTGTTAAGCATAAGGAAATAGACCTATCATTTAATAGATCTTGACAACACATTTTATTAGTAGTAAGTCTATTCATAGTATCTCTTCCTTTCTTACAATATTATTTTATAATAAATTATTTATTTAGTCAATGTTATTTATAGAAAAAGGAAGATTATTTTTCTTCCTTCTTCTTATCATGATTCCATATTATATTTGTTTTTAATACTAATAGTAATGTAAGAATAAATAATATTACATATATTATAATACCATATTTATTAGTTCCTAACATCTTATTACCAACAGCATATAGTATAGATGCTATAGCAAATAAAATATCTACTAAATATATTATTAAAACTGTCTTTCTTTGAGATAATCTTAATTTTAATAACTGATGATGTAAATGATTTTTATCTGGTTCTCCTAGTGGTTTATGATTTATTAACCTTCTTAATATAGCAAATAATGTATCCATAATAGGTATTGCAAGTAATAACATTGGTACTAAAAATGATGTTAATGTTATATTTTTAAATCCTAATAAAGCTATTACAGCGATTATATAGCCTAAGAACATACTACCAGAATCACCCATAAATATTTTAGCAGGATTAAAGTTATGAACTAAGAATCCTAATGTGCTTCCTAACATTATGAATGTTAAAATTATATCTAAACCATTAGAATTATTAAGTAACATAGCAATAACTCCTATTGTTAGAAAATAAATACTTGCTATTCCTGATGATAATCCATCTAATCCATCAATTAAATTAATACAATTAATTATAGCTACAATAAATATTATAGTTATTGGATATGCTAATATACCAAAATCTATATATAATCCAAATGCTGATATATCTTGAAGTAATATTCCACCATATAATGGTACAATAGAAGCACCAACTGTTTGGGCAAGTAATTTCCATTTAGCAGGTACTGGTTTTATATCATCAAAAATACCAGTAACTAATATGATAAAACTTCCTATTAAGATAGCATTCATTTGAACTGAATGAACACCAAATATCATATATCCTAGTAAGAAGCCAGCGTATATGCCAAGTCCTCCTAATCTAGGAATAGGAACTTTATGTACCTTTCTAGCATTCGGTATATCCATTGCTCCAATAAATTCTGCTATTTTCTTTACTACTGGTATAAATAGTGCAACAAAAACAAATGTTACTAATACCATTAATAATACATTTTTTATTTCCATAATTAATACAACTCCTCAAATAACTAATACATTTATATTATATAACATATTTATTTTTTTATCAATCATATGATATTATTAATTTTTTAAACTATCCTTATAATAATTTGAAATTAAAATATTTGAACTATATTCTACTTTATTAAGTAATTCTGATGTTAATGGTTTAATATCAGTTCCATCATAATATGTATAATCTCTAAATATAACATACTCTTCATTAGTATTTAGTGCATCGTAACCAGTATATAAATAATCATTATCTATTCCAAATAAATTTACAATAGTAGGTAAAATATTTATTGAACTAGTTACAACATCTATTTGATTACTATCCAGTTCACTACTATAAATAAAGAATTTTGTTTTATTTAATTTTTCTGTTTCATCATCACTTATGATTATTTTATTTGGATGATCACTAAATGCCACTATTACAGTATCTTCTAAAAGATTATCTTCTTTTAATTTTTCTAATAGTAACTTAAACATGTTATCAGTTTCTCTAGCTGCAGAAAAACCACATAGATATTCTTCATTAGTGATATCAGGATATATTTCTTTTATATCATCTAAGTTTGTAGTACATTCTATTTTTTCATAAGTATATGGTGAATGTGGCGAATAAGTTATAATAAAACTCATAAATTTATCATTTAATTGTACTATCTGATTATAACCATCTCTAATAATATAACTATCTAATACTAAATACTTATCATCTATTCCCATGTCTGCATAATTATGATATTGATTATAACCAAGTTTTATATGCATATTTATTCTATTATATATAAAACCGTTTGAAGCATGAAATGAGTTTGTTATATATCCTTCTTTTTTAAATAAATTAGCAATTGAATACGGATAATCATTATCAATATAAGCGTAATTAGGAGATAGTTTATTTATACTAGGATACATTCCAGTATTGGCAACAAACTCTGTATTAGCGGTCTCTCCAGTAACATACCCTGGCGAATAATGATTAGTAAAATTGAAGTCGTGATTCATCATCTCATACATTGTTGGAGTAACTTCTTCATTTACCATCCAATCATCCATACTTTCCATCATCACAAATATTAAATTTTTATCCTTAAAGATACCAGTATAATTTTTATCATTTACTTCTTTTTTGTTTTCTTCTATATATTTTGTTACATTTTCTCTAGCATTAACTGAATTATCTTTTTCTAAAAAGCTATGATAAAAGTCATTGATTATATATTCGTAAGTACCACATATTCTAAGTAGCTTTGTTGGCTCTATCCAATTTTTGTAATAATTAGATGAATTGTTGGATACTTCTCTAGAATCCCAACCATCACTAGTATTATTTAACTTGGTATTAATAAAGATTATTCTTCCACCAATAATTAGTAAAATTATGCCTATCAAAATGATGGTTTGTTTTGATTTTATTTGATATACTTTTTTAGTTCTTGTTTTAAATATTAATAAAATTATATCTACTGCTGTTAAAAAGAATAGAATTAATTTTAAATTAACAAATTTAAGTATTGATCCCAAAAAAGAAAATCCATCTCCCGAAAGAAATAAATCCTTCCATGAAAATATTGAATGAAAATACGAATTCATAAAGTAATTTACTATTGACAAAATCAATAACAAAATATTTATTATACAAGATATTATCTTTCTAGATTTTGGATTCATTGCGTATAATATTATAAAATATAATAATACCCATAATATATTAAATACTATTGCTGTTTTTACAAAATACCCACTTACGCTCAAATTTCTAGTTATTAAGTATTGATTAAAGAAATCAATAAATATTAAATATATTCCTTCATAAATAAAGAACAATGCTGTTTTAAAATATCTACTATTTTTAATTTTACTTATCATAATTTTCCCCCACATTACTATCTATAACCACTATTTAGTGTATTTATCAATTATTGCATCTACTATATATTTACTAGTGAAGCCATCACCATATGGATTTGATGCATGACTCATCTTATTATACTCTTCTTTATCATCTAATAATTTTTTTGTTTCTCTATATATTGTTTCTTCATCAGTTCCTACTAATTTTAGCGTTCCTGCTTCTATTCCTTCTGGTCTCTCTGTTGTGTCTCTTAATACTAAAACTGGTTTTCCAAGGGATGGGGCTTCTTCTTGAATGCCACCAGAATCTGTTAAGATTATATAACTTTTATTTTGAAAATTATGGAAATCAATTACTTCCAATGGCTCAATTAGTCTTACTCTATCAATTCCTTCAAATACTTCATTTGCTACTTCTCTTACTTTTGGATTTAAGTGTATTGGATATACAACTTTAACATCTGGATATTCTTCAACAATTCTTTTTACTGCTCTAAATATATGTCTCATTGGTTCTCCTAGATTTTCTCTTCTATGAGCAGTTAATAATATTAATTTATCGTTTCCAATCCAATCAAAGATTTCATTGTTATAATCTTCTTTAATTGTTGTTTTCATAGCATCGATAGCAGTATTTCCTGTTACATATATTTTATCTTCTGATATATTTTCTTGTAATAAATTATTTTTGCTTACTTCTGTTGGTGCAAAATACATATCAGTCATTCTATCAACCATTTGTCTATTCATTTCTTCTGGGAATGGTGAATATTTATCCCATGTTCTAAGTCCTGCTTCAACATGTCCAATATCTACTCCATTGTAGAAGGCTGCTAATGCACCTGCAAAGGTTGTTGTTGTATCACCATGAACTAATATAATATTAGGATTTTCTTTTTTTATTACTTCTTCAAGTCCCAATAATACTCTAGATGTTATTTCAGATAATGTTTGTCCTTGTTTCATGATATTTAAATCATAATCTGGTTTAATATCAAATACTGTTAAAACCTGATCTAACATTTCTCTATGTTGTGCTGTTACACATACTACACTTTCAATTTCTTTTCTTCCCTCTAATTCTTTTACCAATGGAGCCATCTTTATAGCTTCTGGTCTTGTTCCGAATATTGTCATTACTTTAATCATTTTATACTCCTCCTTTAAATTTTATTTTCTATTTATACTCATTAATGAGACACCTATTATTACAATAAATATTCCAATTCCTTGTGTTAAAGTTATCTTTTCTTTTAATATTAAACATGATTCTAATACTACTAATGTATTGACTATTGCTACTGAAAGTGGCATTGCTACAGTTAAATTCATTTTGCTTACTATAAACATCCAGAGAATAAAACTGAAACCATAACACAACAATCCTATTATCATTTTTAATGAATAATTAATTGTTAAATCAAATATTTTTAACGATAAATTACTATTTGTACTCCCTAATTTAAATAATATAAGGCCTGATGATGCTAATATAACATAACATACAAACATTATTACTAATTTCATATTAATCCTTCTTTCCATTCTTTCCATTTTTTTCTACTCTTTCTTTTAAAATTGATATCTCTTGAACTAAAGTTTTTATTTTTTCATTTTGAACGGATATACTTGTTGTTATAATAAATGAAACATAGAAAAGAAAAAAGAATCCCAATAGAAAAATCATGTTTGATGGTTCTTCAAATCCTGCTAATTTTGATAATTTGAAGACTATTGTTGGAAATACAACTATAACACCCATAATGATTATTAATAGTATCCAAAAACTAGCATATTTCATTGTCATTTTTTTTCTTTTCAATCTATTAATAATTAACACCACTTGAAATATTAGCAATATAATTAAAAATATTTTTAAATTAACACTCATTTTAAACCTCCTTTGTTTATACTTGTAACCACAATTGATAAACAGACGCTAAACATATAATAAATACTTTTTAAAGGTTTAATTGAAGATTCTCCAAATTCCCTTTCATGCATCTCAACTGGTATTTCCTTTACATTGTACCCTCTATTTATTAATAATGTAGTTGATTCTGGTTCGGGATACTCTGATGGATAATTATCTGAAAATATCTTTATTACATTCTTATTTGAGGCTCTAAATCCACTAGTAGGGTCATAAATTTTTTTACCTGTGCATATTTTGATTAGTATTGAAAGTATCTTTATTCCAATTCTTCTTGTACTACTCGACTTAAATTGACTTAAATTTTCAATAAATCTAGAACCAATAACAAAATCAGCACCATTTTCTATTTCTTTAATAAGTGAATCTATATATTTCTCATCATGCTGCCCATCGCCATCAAATTGTATTGCTATATCATAATTATTTTCTAAGGCATATTTATATCCTGTTTGTACAGCTCCACCTATACCTAGATTATGTATTAGATTAATTACATTAAACTTGTTTTTATCACATATTTCTTTAGTATTATCAGTACTTCCATCGTTAATTATTATGTAATCTATTGTATTCTTTGAACAATTATTATATTTTTTTATTTTATTTACTGTTTTTTCTATATTTAGTTCTTCGTTATATGCTGGTATTATTATTAATGTTTTCATTTCTTTGACTCCTTTTTTTAATAAAATTGTAAATTATACCAAATCCTAATCCTATTATTATATATCTTATAAAAAACATACTTATTGCATATCTACTAAATGCAAACGTATATGAATATAGTGCTATTTGTGAAGCATAAACTAACATTAAAAATAACCATTCTTTTATTTTTTTCTTATCAAATAATATTAATAATGTGCTTATTAAAAACATTACTATTTCAATTTTTCTTATTTTAACTAATAGAGTAGAATTTACATTTAATACGGTATCCCAATAAAAGTAATTATAAAAGTTTTCTTTTGGTTTATAGTATAAATATGACTTTAACATAGACTTTTTATCTCTATTCCACCATTCATGCATACGATATTTTGCCTTCATACCATCATATTCTAGAGAATAATATTTTGTCATATATTCCTTTACTTCTCTATTTTCTAAATAATATTTCATTTCTTTAGTCATTTTTTCATCAACATTTTTTTTATAATCTAACTCTTCATCAGACGGATACCCAAATCCTTGATATGTTCCTAATAATAATGGATTACCAGTTCCATATGTCAATGGTATAAACTTTCCAAAAACTTTATAATTTCTGTATGTCCATGGTGTTAAACACACTAGTAAAATAATTCCTGCAATTGAACATTGTTTAATTAATAATTTAAAATTATATTTTTTTAGTAATAAAAATACAAATAAACATAAAGGAAATATCCCTATATTAGGTCTTATAAATACTGCCATTATATAATAAATAACTATCAATATATAGTCTTTATTATTTGTATTTTTTGACAATTTAAGAGTATGATATATCAATAATGCAAATAGTAATATATATGGTGTTTCTGTTAAAGTAAGATTATCCATCCATATATAATCTATTGCTAAAAAGAATATACAAGGTAATGTTGATATATATTTACTATAATATAGATTAATAGTTTTATATACAATATAAATAGTTAATATACCCATTAACATCCATAATATTTTTAATGCTATCATTAATTTAAAACCAGTTCCAAATATTAGTGCCATAAATGCAATTAGAAAAGTCATACCAGGCATTATTTGAGCGGAAATTACACCATGCATTGTTATTTTACCGGTTTGTAAAAACGTAATCCCACTTTTTACATAACTAGCGTCATCACTATTTAATGTGTAATTAAAACCTAATTGTTTAATTGCTAATACATGCAAAATTAATGAAATAATCATTATTATTAATATAGGCCAATTACCATTTATAAATTTTGAAATATAATTTTTCATTTTTTTAAAATGTTTTTTTATATCTTGTTTCTTTTTATTTACTTGTTTCATAACTCACCACACAATTTCTTTATTAAAATCTAAAATATATAAACGGATTATAACTTGAACTAGTCAAATAAACAATACACATTATAAATAACATTAATAATAGAATATTTGTTAGTATTATATATATTGTTTTGCCTGAATATTTTTCTTTTATTTTTTTTAATATTGGAAACGACAGTATAAATGCTGGTAAAACAAACATTAATGCATTAAAAGTCGAAAGATTATCAGCTAATATAGTTAACCAATCAGTTTGTTTATACACAAACATTGTTTTTATAAATAATAATAACTCATTTAGTGAATTTGATCTAAAAATCATCCAACCAATCATTACTATAATAAATGTATATAACCAGTTTATTATAGTTGGCAATTTTTTTAATATTCTATCAAAAAATAATTTTTCAAATAGCAATAATAAGCCATAATATATTCCCCAAATTATAAAATTCCAAGCCGCTCCATGCCAAAGGCCGGTTAACAACCATACTAATATAATATTTCTAATCCATTTAAATTTATTTACTCTATTTCCTCCTAATGGAATATAAACATAATCTCTAAACCAAGTTGATAATGATATATGCCATCTTCTCCAAAATTCAGTTACTGACTTTGAAATATATGGATAATCAAAGTTTTCTAAAAAATGAAATCCAAATATTTTACCCAAACCTATTGCCATATCACTATATCCAGAAAAATCAAAATATATTTGAAGTGTGTAAGCAAATGTACCAAGCCATATTATAGTAGTTCCATATGCGCCATTGTGCTTGTTAAATATCAAATCTGCTAATAAGGCCATTTGGTTTGCTATAATAACTTTTTTGGACAATCCTATAATAAATCTTTTTGTTCCGGATATTACATCTTCTTTTGTTTCTTTTCTATTATCAATTTCTTCTTCTACTGTTTCATATCTAACTATAGGTCCGGCTATTAATTGAGGAAATAGTGAAACATATAGTGCTAATGAAAAATAGTTTTTTTGTAATTTGATTTTTTTATTATATAAATCTATTATATATGATAGTATTTGAAATGTATAAAAGCTTATTCCTATAGGCATAACTATATTTAATGGTTTAATTTTTGCTTTAAATGCTAAATTAACATTTTCTATTAAGAAATTACTATATTTAAAAAATATCAAGCTGCCAAGAACTAAAATTATGCATATTATTAAACTTATTTTTTTTAATATTTTTTTATTTTCTTTATCAAATTTATCTATTAATATGCCAAATATATATACAATTAATATTGTTAATAACATTAAAAATATATATTTAGGCTCACCCCATGCATAAAATATCAAAGAAAAGATTAATAATACAATATTTTTATATTTTCTTTTTTTTAGTATAAAATAAAGTATTAATAAAATAGGTAAAAAACCAAATAAGAAAGTTAAACTACTAAATAACATATTATACCTCCAAGTTAAATTCACTCATTGCAAAGTAATCTTTATTTCCTATCAAAAGTACTTTATCAATATTATTATTATTTAGATATTCTAAATAATTGAATTTTTTATTATTTTCTCTTTCATAATTTCTTAAATCAATTGAATACGTTTTATTAAAATGACTAGCTAATAATTTTAATATAGCATTATCATATGATTCTCCTACTATTAAAATATTTTCCTTTGAATTATCATGATTGTCAAAAATAATTTCACCATCATCATATCCATAAAAACTTCCATATGATACATCTTTTTTAGGATTATTTATATGATATTCTTGGTTTCCATAATCACTTTTTTCTCCATTTATATATATATCGTAATTTGGAAATTTGAATTCATAAGCACAGAATTCTTCTTTATAAAAATGTGTTGCTCCGCTAAAATTTGCTTTTGAGCCACTAAAATTATTATTCAAACAAACTTTATCCTTATATTTTAAAGGTTCATCGTTTGTTAAAATTTTAACCAATTGAGTATATGCTAAATATGATCCTTTATAATTCCAATGATGATCTGTTTTATAAAATTTATCTTTAAATTCTTCAAAACTATTTATTTCATACTTATAAATCTTGTCTGAATTTATATTTTTTTTCAAATAATCATATATATCACTTTTTTCATTGGTAGTAAAATTTATATCTGTATCTTTTTCTATATAGTATATATATGTATCTACCGGTGTATCAGCTAGTGTTTTATTTATACTAGCTATCCTATTATCATAAGATTCTTTATCATATGAAATATATCCTGGATAATACACTAGATTTTTATCACATCCATAACTAACAGTAGATTCTCCTAACTGTATATATCTATTACTACAATCATTTTTAAATCCAATGTCTGCTACTATATTAGTAGTTACATTATGTAAAAAATTATATCCTTTTTTCATCGCTGTTGCTAAAGGTATTTGATCAGAAAACGCTAATTCAACATCATCTTGAAATGTTTTATCTAATATTTTACTTATGCTCAATTTAGGCATTTTATATGCTGTCCTATTTTCATAATAGTTTATATCATCAGAATTTAATATTGTGTTTAATAATCCAACAATTAAGATTAAAAATACAAATATTGTAAAAATATTATCAGTTATTTTTTTATTGTCTTTTTTTTTTACTTTAAATAGAAATTTTACATTACTATCATAGAATCTTTTTAATCTTTTTGGTTCTTTTAATATTCTATATAGCCATTCTAAATTTAATTTAATAAATATTTTAGGTGCTCTTTTCTTATGACCACTTATTACATCAAAGGAACCTCCTACTCCAACGAATATTCCCTTATCAAATTGATTTAAATGTTTATATATCAATTTTTCTTGAAGTGGAATACCAAGAGCTACTAGCACAATATCAGGTTTGGCTTTTGCTATTTTTTCAAACACCTTATCTTTATCTTTTTCATAACCATTTGATGCTCCAACTAATTTTAAATTTGGATAACTTTTTTCAATTACTTCTTTCATAGAATCAATTACTTCTTGTTTTGCCCCAAACAAATAAATTGATTTTTTTTGTTTATTCCCTAACTCTAATAGTTTATTTGCAATATCAATACCAGTAATTCTTTCTTTGATGTCATAATCAATCATTCTTGCTGCTTTTACTATCCCAATTCCGTCTGGCACTAATATAGTCTCTTTATCTAAAAGTAGTTTCTTCATTTCTTCATCATTTTCACTCATCATAAATGTTTCTGGATTAGCAGTTACAATGAATGTCTTTTTATTCTCTTTTATTTTTTTTTCTAATATTTGATAAAAGGATTCTTCACTCTTATTGTATAATTTATCAAATAATTCTTTCATTTTGTTACCTCCTATGTATATACCTAAAACAATTATATCAAAAAAAGCCTTAAAAAAAAAGGCTTTTACGCCTTTTTTTACTTTATTTGATCAAAATATTTATTTAAATCATTAATTGTTGTGTATGTAACTATTACAAATCGTCTAAGTTTAAACTTATTACTATCAACGTGGATTAAGTTATCACTATTATTGCTTTCTCCTATAAAGGCCATTGTAAATCCTGCCTTTTTAAGCATTTTTATACTATAGTCATTGTACTCATAAAATGGATAACAAAATACTGTGCTACCACCCAAATCTTCTCTACTTTGTTTTAAGTCTTTTTGTATTTCTTCTTCTGGCAAACATTTTATGCCGCCACCTTGTCCGCCCGGACATTGTCCACCATCATGCATGTTATGAGTATGTGAATGTAACTCTATATAATCAGTCTTATAGTATTCCTTCTCATCAAACCAGGAAGTAACCAAGAAAATAGTGGCATACATTTTATATTCAGTAAGTAAATCTACTGCTACTTTTGTTTTTGGACCATCGTCTATTGTGATTAGCACACTTTTGGGAAGCTGCACTTTTCCATCAATGTACATTTCTACTTCTTTCGTTTGCAGAGTCAACATATTTTTTTCTTTTATTAAATCCAAATGCGATTTAAATTGTTTTTTAGAATGACATATTTCCGTAGTACATTCTTTTTTTTCATCAGCATTGTTCTCATCATAAAAAGCATGGTAGTTTAAAACTGCTATTCCTGAAGCATTCTTTTTATCTGTATTATTACTTTTCTTAATTTCTTTTACATCATCTTTTTTTACATATAATAATCTATTATTAAATTCTATACCATACTTATTATCATCTTTTATTATTATTGGTAAATCATATGATTTATTGAATGTATATAGTAAATTATCATTTTCATCATAAAATGATGTACTATCATTAGTTACTATATTTTCGTTAAAGACTATATAATTTTTGTATCTGTCATTTATTTCTGATAACTTATCTATTTTATCTACATCTTTATAACTTATATAGTAATCATCATCAAAAGTCGTAATCTTAAAATATTTAGTAGTATCAGATATGGTTTCATTATCTAAACTTAATTCTACATTATTACCTATAGTTCCAACTACTTCATTATTACTATTATATAATTTTGATTCTTTATTTGTTTTAACAAACTCATTATAATGGCTATTTATTTCTTTAATAGTTTTTTCTTTTTTTAATTCGATGTTATTGTTTTTAATATAATTAAATGCTATATAACTAAGTCCACCTAATATAATAATTATTATCATAATAACTATTATTACCCTACTCTTTTTTATTTTTCGTTTTCTTTTCATTATATACCTCACAGTTATATTTTATTTTAATATATTAATCCACTCTTTTTTTACATTATCTAATAAATATTTTTGACAGTATTTATAACCTTTTTCGCTATGTTCACTACCATTTTTATTTTTTAATTCTTTTATTATTTCTTCAGCCATTTTTTCTTTATTTCTATCTTTTACTAAAATCCCTACATTATTTTTTAATAATTCTTTTGCTCCATCAGATGAATCAAAAGCAATACAAGGTAATCCATAACTCATAGCTTCAATTAATACAAGTCCAAACGATTCGGTATAAGATGGTAAAATAAATATTGAAGAATCTAAAATATATTTTTCTTTTTCCTTATTTCCTAGAAAACCAGTGAAAATAATCTTATCAGTTAATTTTAATTCCTTAGTATAATTTTCTAATTCTTTTTTTAATGGTCCGTCTCCCACCATAAATAGTTTAGTTTTTGGTAATTCTTTATTAACTATTTTAAATACATTTATTAAATCTTTTTGACCTTTTTCAGGACTTAATCTACCTATTGTAATAATATTTTTATTTGTTAGTTTACTTCTCTTATCTGGAAGACTATCTATTACATTAGGAATATATATACATTTGGTTTTACCTATTTTATTCTCATAAAACTTTCTTAAATTATCAGATACTACAACAAAGTAATCAAAATCTCTTATAGAATCTATTACTTTAGTTATATACTTTTTATCATTATTATGAAAATTATGTTCAGTTGCAATTTTTATTATATTATTATAAGCATAATATCCTACTAATCTACTATGAAAAGTTCTAGTAGTTATTATATAATCACTATAAGTATTTCTAATTGCCTTAATATTTTTACTTCTCTTAAGACACAATATTTTAGCTGATTTAAATCCTTCTTTAAATATACTAATTATATTTTTATTTTTTATTGCTTGTTTAAACTCTTCTTTATTTGGTTTATCATCAATTAAATAAGTAATTTTAACTTTTTCTGAAAATGGAAATGCTGGTTTATCTAAAACTTTATATGTTGATATAATTTCTATATCATAATTTTCTTCAAGCATTTTACATAATGATGATAAGTATTTTTCAACACCACCAAATCCTAGATGTAAAGCAAATATTGTTATTTTTTTTCTTTCTCTCTCTTCTGTTATTTCTAATTCACCTTTTGTCAAAGCACTATCTAGCATTGCCATTGCAAATGACACATATATAGATACTGCTGGAGCACTATATACATGACCTGCCATCATAGAAATCATAGTTATTATTCCTATTACATATATGTTTGTTAATTTAAAGAAAGATAATCTAAATTTATTTTTAAATATTGATTTTATAGTTCTATACACAATATAAACAAGTGGACTGAAATAAATTATAAATCCAATAATTCCATAATGAAAGAATATATCTAATGGATCTATCTCAATTAGTTTTTCTATTTTTTTGTTGTTTATTTCACTTCTATTTAAGAATCCAATTCCGAAAAGTTTATCATCAATTTTAGCATTATCATATATTTCTAAAGTATTAAAGAAAAATTTATCTCTACCACTTAATGCTACTTTTATAATTCTTTGTGTGCTTGGGCTTTTAACAGTATACTTATTGTTATTTTTAATATTATCTGTTTCTTCTTTAATATCTTCCTCAATGTGACTAGATTCTGATATAGCACTTTGTAAATTTTTTACTGCTGGTATATTAGGTATTAATCCAAATGATATTACTATAATTATTATTGACCATTTTAGGCCATATGCTCTATTTTTTTTATAGTTAAATAGAAAATATAAAGCATAAATAACTTCAGTAATTAGCATACCTAAAAATGATGTTTTGGTTCCTAATAACGTCATTGCAAGTATTACTATTATAAAGATTAATGCTATTTTAACTACGCCTTCCCTTTCAAATAACAAATAATATAAAAATGGAAATAAAGCTACCATTATAGCACCTATTTCATTAGCAGCATAAAACCATCCTACAGTACCTTTATTATTACCAACATACGATGAAAATGCTGTATTAGTTATTTCTGGCAGTATTATTAATATTGAATATATTATTGCTTCAATTATGCATACTTTAAATATCTTTTCTTTTTCTAATTTTAACTCATCAAATGTATTTATTAAACATAATGCGGTTATAGGAAAATACATATACTTAAATAAATATATTACTTCAGTCTTGAGAAAATTTAAACTCAACATTCCATTCTTTGTTATAATATACAATATACTAAAAATACAAAGTAAACATAGATATATTATGCTTTTCTTTTTATGTACTGATTTGTTTATAAATAATAAATATACAATCATGCCAAATAAGAATAATCCTCTAACTATCATACCAATAGTTATTGGTAAAGTAGTAAATCTAACCATTAATGATGTTAATAAATCTAATATTGGTTGAATAAGTAAAAATATATAAAATATATTTGCTATTTTCTTATTGTTATTACTTCTCATAATTATTATCCTTTCTTTATTTTAAAAATTAAATTAACTAAATTATACATTTTTAAATTTATTAATTTATATATTATTTTTCTATTTCTTGATAAAGTATTTATATATTTATTGTTTTTATAATTAGGAAAATTCTTATTCATGTAACAAATCAATTCATTTACTGTTTCCTTCTTAATTTTATTATCAGCATTAGCTTTTAAAATTCTAACTATTGCCGATATATATATATGATCTATAGCTAAAAATTCAACTTTATCAAAGTATTCTTCTTTTTTATTATGCTTAATATAAGATAAAATATCATCAAAAGCTTCTAATATTTCTAAATTTCTTTTTACATTAGAATTATTCATTGTAGATCCTTCTCTTATTAGATAATCATATAATGGTTCATCAATAAAAGCAAAGCTATTAGAATTGATTATTGCCTTTAATGTAAAAGCTAAATCTTCATACCATACCTTTTCTTTAAATTTTAATTTATTTTCTACTAAAATTTCTTTTTTATATATTTTATTCCACACAGCCATTTTACCAAAAATAATATTTTCTAAATCAGTATTATAATTATTTATAAATGTATCTATATTTTTAGTTTTATAATCCTCACTAACATTATAATTACCACATACTACAATATCATAATTATCTTCTTTAGCTTTATTATATAGTTTTTTATACATATCTTTTTCTATAAAATCATCACTATCAACATATCCAATATATTCTCCATTTGCTTTTTCTAATCCATAGTTTCTAGCAGATCCTTGTCCACCATTTTCTTTAATATATGATTTTATTTTTTCTGGATACTTCTTAACATATTTATCTATTATTTTCTGACTGTTGTCTTTTGTACCATCATTAACTACTATTATTTCTATTTCTTTTAATGATTGTTTTACTAAACTATCTAAACATTTATCTATATACTTTTCTACTCCATATACAGGGACTATTATACTCAATTTACACTTGTTCATAATTATTATCCTTTCATTTTACCTTTTAGTAATAATATTATTTTTGACACATTATATAAATCATGATAGTTTAACCATGCAATAATTTTTCTATTTCTTGATATTTCATTATAAAAAGGCATTTTAGTATAACCACTAATATTATCTTTACAATATTTTAAAAATATATTTATTGTTTCTTTTTTGTCTTTGCTTTTTTGAAGTGCAAGTCTGTTAATAGTAGTTATTAGTATGTGATCAAATATTAGATATGAAACTATATTTTCATCATATTTTTTATTTTCTTTTAAATAATTAATTATATCATCCATAATTATTATCATATCTAAATTTTTCTTTGAATTATTATTATTCATTGTAGATTCATGACCGCAATTACAATGATAAAATCCTTCACTTATATTAGATATCTTATCAGTATTAAAAAGTATTTTTGTAGTAAAATTAAAATCTTCATACCACAATTTTGATAAAAATCTGAAATTTTTTATTAATTCTTTTTTAAATATTTTATTGCAAGCTGATGGAGTCACCTCAAATACGCTATTATATTTTGTACAATTATGGTATATAGTATAATTAGCATAATGATCAACCATATCACATATTACTATGTCACTATTATCTTTTTTTGCAAGAGAATACATTTTTTCTAAGGCATCTAAGTCAAGCCAATCATCACTATCAACAAAAGAGATATATTCACCCTTAGCTTTTTCAATGCCTAAATTTCTAGCGGAGCCTTGCCCTCCATTTTCTTTAATAAATGATTGTACTTTTTCCGGATATTTTTTAACATATTTATCTATTATCTTTTGACTGTTATCTGGACTACCATCATTTACCACAATTATTTCTATTTCTTTTAGCGTTTGATTAACTATTGAATTTAAACATTTATCTATAAACTTCTCGACATTATATACAGGTACAATTACACTAACCTTAATTTTCATTATTTCACCTCATACTGACTAATTATTTCATTATATCTATTTTCAAGAATTTGCAACTCTTTTTTAATTTTTTCTTTAATATTTTCTTGTTTAAATAAATTATCATATTCAAATGGATCTTTTCTTATATTGTATACTTCTTTTATTTCATTATCTATAAATTTTTTATTAATATATACTTCCATCACAACATCGTAATTATCTGTTCTTACTCCAAGTATTATTGGCCTACGATAAATGTCTGGACATCCACCACCCATATATTCTAATAAAGCGTAATCCTGTCCTTTTGATTCTAAAAGGCTTTGCCCTTTGAAAACTTTTGGAATTTTAATATCAACTAAATCTAATAATGTTGCAGGAATATCTTTTGTGGAACAATAATTATTTATCATTTTATTTTTTATATCTTTGCTCCAAACTATAAATGGTACATTATAATTTTCTCTATAACTAGATATTACATATTTTTCTCTTACTGGAGAAAAATAATACGAAAATCCATGGTCTGCTGTTATTACTATGCTAGTATCATTTAAAATTTTTTCTTTTTCTAAAAACTTAAATATATTTTTAATAATATTGTCACAGTACATCAATGATAAATCATATGATATACTTCCTTTATATCCTTTAGGAATATTGTTTAAGTAAGTATTTATTCTTTTAAAATCTTCTTCAATTAATTTTAAATCCTTAGTATCATAAGTAAAGAAGTTTTCTGGAAAATGCGCATCATCAATATGAACATAACTCATCCATTTTTTATCTTTATTTTCTTTTATCCAAACAAATAGTTCTTGTGATACTGTATAAAAAGATCTTTGAACTTTGAATTGGTCATAATTATTTGATATCCTATCATATAAATCCTTATCGAAAAGTGAATTTTTATACCCAGCTAGTAAACCTTTTGCAGTTTTAAAATCTTTATTTATTATACTTTTTATAATGTTTTTTATTGGCAATTTATTATTTAATAAATTATTTTCAAAATTCATTTTATTAATTCTATCGAAAGTAGTTTTGTATTTTTCAATTACTTTATTTCTAACTATATTATCATGTACTTTATCACTCATCATATATGTTTTTATATTAAATAATTGATGATTTTCTTTTTGTTCAAACAAACTATTTAAATATTTTTTATTATCTTTACTAAATTTTTCATATTCAACTTTAATTTGCTTTATGTCATTATCAATGTCACTAACATCTATATTCCCGTTGAGCATACTTGTTTCATTATCGTTATTTTTAATTTTTTCTAAATATATTATCCAATTTTTAAAATTATCGTCTAACATATCTGCTAATATTTTATATTCCTTGTTGTTTATTTCATTTTTTTCAAAAATTTCTGAATAATATTTTAATCTATAATCCCATATATGTGAAAACTGAAATCCTTCAATATATTTTCTTTCATCATAGCCAGGAGCCATATATGACGGATAAATACTTGGATAGTAGTTATTATGAAAAACTTTATAACCATTATTTCTAAACACTTCTAAAACACAAGTTTTATCTTTAAATCGCTCCATATAGCCTCCATTATCCATTGTATCAATACCTCCAAGTAAACACATCAAAGCTGCTTCTGTATATGGAGCTTCAGAAAACATTTTATCTCCTGAAATAGACTTTTTTCTTAATTCATTCAAAAAAGGAGCACATAATGATGAAGTGTTTTTATTAAATAAAATATCATTTGTTACAGAATCAATAACTATAAATAACACATTTTTTTTCATTATTACTACACTCCTTTTAATCAAACTCTACTGTTTCCTTCACATCATTATTAATTTCGTATGGAAATTCATATAAATATTTTTTTAATTCTTTTTCTATAACTTTACATTCTTCTCTATATTCTTCTTTTCTAAACAATTGAGTATTTTTTATTGACATTTCTGGTATAAATCTATTTTTTTTATTTATATGATCACTTTCCTTAAAACCTAAAAATTTAGTTATTTCTTTTATTTTAGTATCATAGTTATAAATTAAATCTTCAAAATTAATTCTTAATACTTTATTTGAAGTACACTCTTTTTCGCTTTCGCGCATTTTTTTATAAAAATTGCAAAATTCATTTACTTCTAGTGGGAATGGTACACAGATTTGCTTTTGTTGCCAAATATATTTATTTATTATAAATACATCTCTTGGATCTCTTGCTACTACAATAACTCTTAATTTATCATCAAAATAATTATCTACTCTGAATAAATTAAATGGTAATAAAAATTGATCTAGGATTATATTTTCTTTCCCTTTTGATATTTCTTCGATTATTTTATAAATATATTTATGTGATTCTTCATAAAATTTATTTGAATCAACATACGATATACGCATACCATCTGAATATTTTAAAATTTTATTAAATCTAACTTTATTTCCTGTTAATATTTTTAATGGTTTTCTAACTAATAATTTAAAAAACATTTTTGTATTAACTTCTTCATGTGTATACCAATATCCTGGGAAATTAAATTCTTGAATATTATTTATGTATTCCTCAGTTATTTTCATAAAATTTGAACTAATTATTTTTTGATAGTTTCCTACCCACCAAAACTTCTTATTATATAATTTCTTCATTTGTGTTTCAAAACTTCTAATTGCTTCATCACTTCTGATTGCATTATTGCCTATTAGTAATTTATCTTCAAAATCAAACAATCCATTTGGACAATGCAATAGCACATACTCATAACTCTTGAACTCATTTTGGCAATCTCTAAACTCTGATATCAAATCAGTAATAGCGGATGACCCGCTTCCCATATACCCTGTTGGTACTATTATTTTTTTCATATTACTTTTTCCCTACCTTTAATTTATTTTTAAATTTATCTAATATAAACATTAAATTATTATCTTTCTTTATATATAAAACTATAAAATATAATAACATGCAAGTAATTATTATTAATATCATAGTTATATAGAACCCTAAATTAAGTTTTCTAAGTAGCAATGATATTGGTATAAACAATAAACTCAAAATTATATATGTCATATTTTTTTTACTAAACACTTGAACATTAATATTCATTTTTCTTCTGGAATATATATAATGTGTAATGAATACTGCTAATTCGACTAGTCCAGTTGTTGCCAAAGCAGTTATTGGACTGAATATTTTAAATGTAACTAATAAGTAATTAATTATTAAGTTACTAGTTCCACAAATTAGTGATACTTTTAGAATTCTATCTTCTCTATTATTTGGATACATTACCAAATTATTCATGACAGACTCTAATGATATAAAAATTCTAGTTATACACGCTATCATTAATGGTACAATGGCTGCTAAATATTTTTTACCAGCATATAAAATTATTATTTCTTTTGATAATACAAAAACTCCTAAACACATAGGTACTATAATAAATAATAATGATGATATTGAATTGTTTAATTTTTCTTCATAAATTTCTTTTCCTTTATTTTTTAATAAGTACGATAATCTAGGTATGGATACATTTATTATAGAATATGGAATAGCGACTAATGTACTTACTAAGTAAAATGCTGTGTAATAAATCGTTACCGATACATCATTTACATGTTTTCCTAACATAACTCTATCTAATTGGCTATATAATAAATCTACATTGGTAATAACAAGTACAGCAATAAGCGGTTTAATATATTTTTTTATTTCAATCTTAGAAAAATCAAATTTAATTCTTCTTTTAGCATAAATAAAACTTATTATATTATTTAAAAAATTAGTAAGTGATACAACAATAGCATAAATTACTATATCATCAGGATTTCTAACGGCAAGTAAAATTGACAAGAAATATATAATTTTAACAATCACTGATTTTATTGTTATAAACTTATAATTTTCTAATGCTTCATTTACAAATTCAACATAAAAAATATTAGCAAATATTTGAATAGTCATAACTAAATACAATGTTCTTGCCATTCCAGTTGATATTAATAAACTATAAGCTATATACATTATTAATACCAACAAATTAGAAAACATTGATATCATAAATAAATTTGTAAATAACTTGGATACTTTTTCTTTATCATCTCTAATTTTACTAATTTCTCTAACTCCCAAAGTATATACTCCAAAGCCAGCAAACGCCAAGAACATTTGAAAGTCTGCAAAAACTCTATTATACATTCCATATAAATCAACATCTAAAAGACGCATTATATATGGTCCTATTATTATTGGAACCACGATATTTACTATACTAAGTATTGACTTATAAATTGTATTTTTAAATAACGTATTTTTCTTTGCCATTTTGTTACCTCCAGTAATTATTATTTTATCATATTTTCATTATTTTATAAAGGCTTTTGTCATTCTCTTTACAATAAGTTTATCAATTAGTTTATAAATTACATTTAATATTATTAATAATATTAAAACTAATGGTACACACAAACAAAATAATGTACAGATATTACCGAAAATACTGCTATACATTTTATTAAATCCATATTTATATTTCTCTTTTTCATTTTTCTCTACCTCTACCCTAATTTGATTATACTATATTTTAATAGGGTTTTCAAGGTAATTGAAAAGAATATCGCATTTTGTGCAATATTCTTTTGCTTTATACATCGTAGGTTTTATCTATTGCTTTAAGTTCGTTAAATGTATCTATTTCAATTATGTCTTCTTTTTTACATTCTCTTAAATATATTTTATAATTGTTTTTTCTTATATCAAGCATTACTTGTTCCCAATATCTTTCTTTACCACCTGGAGACATAAATACTTCTTTTATATCTTTTTCCATTTGTTTACCAGTTTCCTTATCATAATAAGAAATACCACACATTTGATAACAATCTAATCCACCTACTTTTTCTTTAGTAATTATACCGTTTTTAATTTCTAAACACCAATCATCAGTTCTATCTACTTTAAATCCTAAGAAATTTGAATGATATTCATATTTTCTTATTAAATCTTGATTATATAAATATAAATCTGATTCCAATACATATGAATTAGAAAATTTATCTCTTACTAAATATGCTGAAGAAATGTTATTTGCTTCATTATATTTTTTATTATATATAAATTTTATATTAGGATATTTTTTTAGTAATATTTCAAATTGTTCATTTAAATATCCTGTTACGATTATTATTTCTGGTATTTCTGCTTTTACAACGGCATCTAATAATGTTTCTATTATTTTTTTTCCATTTACTAATACTAATGGTTTTGGTGTATTAAGAGTAATTGGCACTAGTCTAGATCCAAAGCCTGCTGCTAAAAAGATAGCTCTTTTTACTCTATATGGTTCTAATTCTTTTAATCCTCTTTTTGTTATAGTATTATCTTCATTTATTAACTTTTTTTCTAATAAACTAGTTATAGTTTTATTTACTGTACCCAAAGAAAGATTAGTTGTCTTTGATATTTCTCTTTGAGATAATTCTCTTTTTTCTTTTTCTATACAAACTAATATTTCAAATTCGTTATATGTTAATTTCATAATTCCACTTCTTTCTGTCTTCTTTTCTATTTATTATATATATAGTTCCTTTTACAATTAAATTAAAGAATAATATTATCAACGATACAATAGCAGCTTCTCCTAGCATCATATTACCTTCATATGTATTTATCATTAATGATAATGGCATTGTATCTGTATTAAATAAGAATGTTACTGCAGATATTGTTACCATTGAATTTATAAAGAAATATGCTATCATTTCTCTTATTGTTATCTTACTACATGGTATTATTACATCTTTTATTATTCTAAATGAACTTATATTGCAAGTTTTAGCTACAACTTCATAATTAGGATTTATTTTTAATAATGCATTATAGGCCATTAAATATGGTGAAGCCATAAAATGTATTATATTTACAATAATCATTATAATAAAAGTATTATATATAAAAGTATCTTTAAATCCTATAGTATATGATAAACCAAGTACTATACCAGGTATAGCTAGTGATGATATTGTTAATATATGGATTAATTTAGCTATCTTTCCTTTTATTCTAGCGGTTGCATAAGCTGTAAAATATGTTATAAATGTTCCTATTACTGCTACTGATACTGCTATTAAAAGTGAATTTAATATATATTTACCAATATCATTAGATAATACATATTCAAAATGTTTTAAAGAAAAACTTTTGTTAATAATAAAATTATCTATGAAAGCATAATAAACAAATGAACCTATTACTACAAAAACAAATATAATTATTAAATATAATAATGTAGTAAATATTATATCTCTTGTTTTATTTTTACTTATTTTATAATCTTTTCCTTCAAATTCACCACTACTATAATCTTTAGAAAAATTATCAAATAAGAATGATATAATAGCAGGCACTAATAAGAATAATCCTATCATTGTACCTTTTGAAAAATCTAGTAACCCTATTACTTCTTTATATAGAAATACTGGCAATGTTAAAAACTTTCCACCTACTGCTAGAGGTACACCATAATCTGTAAATATCATTGTAAATACAGCAAATATAGATGATAATAATGGTTTTTTTAAATAACATAATGTTACTTTTTTAAATGTTTGCCATTGGTTCAAACCTAGCACTTTAGCTGTATTATACATATTATTATCGATATAATTAAATCCATCATCTAGCATTAAAAATGCTACGGGAAATGAATATAAAATAGAGCCTATTATTATACCAGGGCATCCTATAATATTAAATCCTAATATTTTAGATATTATTCCATTTGCTCCAAATAAATTAATTAATCCAAGTCCATGTGATATTGATGGTATTAACATAGGAATAGTTAATAACACTTTTAATACTGCTCTATGTTTTATATTTGTTCTATTTAATGTATAAGCTAGTAAATATGCTATCAATATTGATATAATAGTAGATATACTTGTAACAAATAACGAATTAGATAAAGCTTCTTTAAATGATCTTGATTTTATTAAGTTACCAAAATCAGACCATTCTACTCTTAATAGCATTTCTACTAATGGGTAGAAGACTGTTACTAAAAGAAATATTAATACTAAAATACTTACTTTACTTTTCTTTTTCATTATAAATCAATTCCTGTACATTTTTCAATTGATGATACTTTTTCTATTAAATGATTTGTTACAAACTTTCTCACATAATCATTTTTTGGATGATTAAATATTTTATTTGGTTCATCTATTTGTTCTATTTTACCATCATTCATCACCATTACTCTGTCTGATAAAGAAAATGCTTCTTCTTGATCATGAGTAATATATATCATAGTAGTTTTAAATTTTTTCTGTATATCTTTTAATTCTTTTCTTAATCCTAATCTATTATCGGCATCAAGAGCACTCATTGGTTCATCAAATAAGATTATATCAGGATTTAATGCTAAAGTTCTTGCTATTGCTACTCTTTGCTGTTGTCCCCCAGATAATTCGTGTGGATATTTTTTAATATGTTCTTCCATATTAACTACTTTTATCATTTTTAAAGCTTGCTTTTTTGCTTCTTCTTTATTTTTTAATTTTAAATTTAACGCATACATAACATTATCTAAAACAGTCATATTAGGAAACAAAGCATAGTTTTGAAAAACTATGCCCATTTCTCTTTTAGATGGATCTAATTTTGTTATATCTTTTTCTTTTTTAAATATTTTACCGGAAGTTGGATTTTCTATTCCTATTAATATTTTTAATAAAGTTGTCTTTCCGCAACCTGAAGGTCCTAGAATTGATAAAAATTCCCCATCTTTTACTTCAAAACTTATATTATCTAAAACCGTCTTTTTATTATATACTTTAGTTAAATCTTTTATTTCAAGATTAACCATTTACTTCTCCCCATTTCTCAATTAGTTTTTCTTTTGTTTCAGTACTATCAATACCAGTCATATTAGCATCTTTTAAATTTTCTGGATAATTTTTCATTTTATTTTCTTGTTCTTTTAATATTTTATCTGGCATATAGTTTTCTTTATCATATTTACCAAAATCTTTAATTAACCAATTAAATACTTTTTCAACATTTTTGTTTGTTTCTCTTCCCTTTATAATACCACATGATGTTGTGTTATATGGTGAACCAGTTTCTAACTCTACAATACTAAAATCGTAGCCGGCATTTATAGCTTCAACACCTTGTGCAGTCATTCCCATAGCTATTGCTATTTCTCCTTGTTTTAGCAGATTTGTAGGTCCTGATCCTGATGTTGTATACTCTCTTAAATTACCTTTTAATTTTTTAAAGTATTCTATTGCTTTATCTTCTCCCATTATATTTACTACATTCAAATAGAAACCATAGCCTGTTCCTGATGTTTTTGGATCTGGCATTGCTATTAAATCTTTATATTCTGGTTTTAATAAGTCTTCATATGTTTTTGGTACACTTAAATTATGCTCTTTAAAATATTTATTATCAATAATTAAGTTCATAGTATATTTAACCCATGTTAAATAATTACTCGATGTATTAACACCATCCATATAAAAACTTGAATCAAACTTTGATAAATCAGCAAAATTCTTTTGAATATCCTTCATATGAGCAGTTTCTAAATCAATAACAATATCTGCTTCTACATTAGTACCTTCATTCTTTATTTTAGCGGCACTATTACCAGTAGCCATGTGTTGAATAACTACATTTAATTCAGGAAATTCTTTTTTTACCATTTCTGTTAATTTTTGATTTCTTTCCTCTTCCATGCTAGTATAAATTACTACTTTTTCTTTGCTTCCACATCCTGTTAGTAATGTTACCATAAATAACACTGCTATTAATAATATTTTCTTTTTCATTTATTTTCCTCTTCTTTCTAGAACTTATTCGTTCACAATTAGATTATATCATCTTTTTTTGAACGTTACAACCACATTTTTGCATTTTATTAAAAAAAGAGTATTTATTTACTCTTTGACTATAAATCCACATGGTATTGGTCTTGTTTGTTCTAAGTTATCCCAGTTAATTGGATGGTTTATTATTTTGTTATCTATTACTAGGGCACTTGAATTACCACCATCTAAGTTTGATGCATTATAAGCATGATATCTAAGTAAGATATCTACTAAGTCATTCATATCAGCACCTTTACTTTTTAGACTTCTTCCATCTATTACTAGAAATAATACGATACCATCTTTTCTTTGTGCAATAGCAGATCTTGGATGAATACCATAACCTCCATTACCATTTATAAAAGCACTCTTACCATTTACTATTAGGAAAGGTCCAAATTCTACAGCATCTCTTATACCCATGTTAATTGCTTCTTCAGCACTTATTTTACCTAAGTATAATTTATTATCATTAGTGAAGCCTATTATTCCACCACCATATTGACTATGACTGTAGTTACTTATTATCTTTCCATTTGAAATAATGGCTCCAATAGCTTGTCCTCCTGTTCCTTGTCCATCTTTATCAAGAAAGCCTCCACCATTAATAGCTACTACGGCATTCTCTCTTTTAGCCATATCTACTAAATATTCTCCAGAATAACCTAAGTTTTTACTATAAGTTACTTTTATTTTAGATGGATCATAAATAGCTACTAAATATCCAGAGAATCCTTTTTCATTTATTTCTATTAATTTATAAATATCTTTTTTATTTCTATCTAATATTTCTTTATCATATTCATCTATATAATTTTCTTCTTTACCTATTATTTCACTAATATCAGTATTTCCATCTGGTTCTTTAATACTATGTCTTGCTAATACTTTATTTATATATTCATCACTATAGAAAGTAGTAGCAAAGTATTGATGATTCATAGTACTCATAGCGGTAGTTACTAACCAGTCTCTGAAACCATTAAATGGTCCATATAAAAGAAATAATACTACTACTGCTACTACATCACAAATACTTAATATAATGGTAAAAATGTTATCTCTCTTTTTTATTTTGTCTGGATCTTTTACCCTTTCTTTCTTCTTCATAAATACTCCTTACTACTATTACTTATATATTTACTTTTAAATTATCTACTACTCTAGTTATTTCATCATCTTCTATTAAAGGAAGGCTTATTCTAGTTAATGTACTATTGGTACTTACATATATACCATCTCTACCTAAACTTTCATCTATATAATTATCTAAGAATTTATTATATTCTCTTCTTGTAGTTAGATAAAAACTTAATTTAGATATATCGTCTTTATCAAATAAATAATTTATATCTTCATCTAATACACTATCAGTAGACATTATAATATGAATATTCATAGTGGCTCCAACTTCTAATAAGTAATTAATATCATCTTTTACACTTATATCATTTTTTATTATTTCATATATTTCATCAATAAATAAAATTATTCTACTTTGATCATTATTTTTTACTTTTTCTTCAAAGATATGTCTTATTTCTTTTATTTTATTTATTATTTCTTGTTCATTATTTACTACTTCACATAATTTATCATAAGTATTATAATTTATACTTTGGGAATCTAAAATAATTATTTTAGTTTTATCTTTATTCATTAAGATATTTAGTATTATATTATTAAATAGATTAGTCTTTCCAATACCTGTTACTCCTGTTACTAATAGATTCTTATCTTTTTCTATATTAAAATATATTACTTTATCTTCTTCTGATAATCCTAGGGGTATATTATTATTATCTTTATCTTTAGATTCTTCTAGTAATTCTTTTAATGATAAGGTACTTTTCTTCATGTTTTGTACTTTTATTTTTACTTCGTTTTCTTTTTCTTTTTCTATTTCAAATTCATTAGTAGTTACTCCTAAGGCTAAGGCTATTTCTTTTTTTAATTCTAACATATCTTCATAGCTTTTATCATCATTCCATGTTATATGATATATTGTTATATTTCTATATACTTCATATGTTATCTTTGTATTAAATTTAAATGCTTTAAAGGTATGTTTTAAATTATTAACAAATAAATCAGCATTTAAGATATTTCTTTCATTATCAAATATTTTTGTATTTAGTAGTTCTAACATAATTACCTCTTCTTTCTACTTTTTATTAAGATATTACCTGTCATTTCACTTGGTACTTCTAAGCCCATTAGTGTTAATATAGTTGGGGCTATATCTCCTAATTTTCCATCTATTAGTTTTAGACTTTTATCGGTTATGATAAATGGTACAACATTAGTAGTATGACTGGTATTAATACTATTATCTTTATTACGCATTACTTCACAGTTACCATGATCTGCTGTTACTATAATGGTATATTCTTCTAATGAGACATTTTCTAATATTTTACCAATACATTCATCTACTGTTTCAACAGCTTTAATAGCGGCTTCATAGTCTCCTGTATGGCCTACCATATCGCCATTAGCAAAGTTTAATATTATTAAGTCTTCATGACTTGTTGTTATTTCTTTTACTAATGAGGCTGTTATCATATGAGCACTCATTTCTGGTTCTAAGTCATAAGTTGCTACTTTTGGACTTGGTACTAATATTCTTTTTTCTCCTTGGTATTCTTTATCTATTCCTCCATCAAAGAAATATGTTACATGAGCATACTTTTCAGTCTCTGCTATTCTAAGTTGGGTTAATCCTTTACTTGCTATATATTCTCCTAAGGTATTTGTTAGTTCTGGTAACTCAAAAGCATATGGACATAATACGGTATCTGCTACATGCATCATTGTTACTACTTTTAAATTTTTTATTTCTTCTTTAGCAAAACTTTTATATTCTTTATTGGTAAAGATACTAGCAAGCTCTTTTAATCTATCTGGTCTATAGTTAAAGAAAATAATTCCATCGTTATCTTTTATTAGACCTTTTTTATCAGTAGTTACCGGTACTATGAATTCATCAGTTACTTTGTTTTTTTGACTTTCTTTCCATACTTTCTTGGCTTCTTTAACTGAAGTTCCTACTACCATTGCATTATAGGCTTTTTCTACTCTATCAAAGTTAGTATCCCTATCCATACCATAGTATCTTCCTCCCAATGAGGCTATCTTTCCTACGCCTAATTTTTTCATATATTTTTCTAAGGCTTCTATATACTTTATTCCACTGGTAGGACTTACATCTCTACCATCTGTAAAGATGTGAACATATACTTTTTTTAATCCTTCTTTTTTGGTTAATTCTAATAAACTAAATAAATGATTGATATGTGAATGTACTCCTCCATCTGATAAAAGTCCTACTAAATGTAAACTACTATTTTCTTCTTTAACATGATTTATTACTTTTAATAATTCTTCATTTTTATAAAAACTTTTATCTTTTATTTTACTATTTATTAGTTCTAATGATTGATATACTAAACGACCTGCTCCTATATTGGTATGACCTACTTCTGAATTTCCCATTTGTCCTCTTGGTAAACCTACCGGGGTACCTGATGCTTCTAATTGACTATGAGGATATTTATCCCATAATTTATCTAATACTGGTGTTTTGGCATTATATACGGCATTATATTTTTTATTTTTTGTTAATCCTACACCATCCATAATACATAATAATACTTTCTTCATTTTATCACCCTATTTCCTATATAATTATATATTATTATTTACTAATTGGCAATATTTTAAAAGTATTTTTTGTTAACTAACTATAATTTATTATTTTAATATGTAAAAGAAAAAATACTTTTGTTCAAAGTACTTTATATTTTTATTTGTTGTTTAATATTATCTTTTTTAGTTCGTCAGAACAATAATCACTTATATATTTTAATTTTTCTTTATCGTCTAAAGCATAGCTATATTTTATAAATATTTCTTTTAATTTATGATAATTTCCTTTTATACTTTCGTGGCTAGCTATAATCATATCTTCTTTTGTTACTTCTGTTAAATCTAAATATATTCCATTTATTTTAGCCAATGATTCTATAAATAGTCTTTGGCTTCTTCCATTTCCTTCTCTAAATGGATGTAAAGCATTAATATCTGCAAACAAATCAACTAATTTTTCTATAGTTAATTCATTATCGTAATATACAAAATAGTTTTCTTCTTTTAGCTTGTTAAATATATCTGTGCCAAATGTTTCAATATATTCACTTAAACAAAATAAATCTTGTTTAGCTATGTTACAATTTCTTATATTGCCAGCCCATCTATATATGTCTTGAAATAAATATTTATGAATTTTTTTTAAATAATCAAAATCAAAGTTACCTTTTAATGGTTTTTCATTTAGTTCATATGTTCTAAAAGATACTAATTCTCTTTCTGCATTAAATAAATCTTTATCGTTTGTAATATTAAGTTTGTTGATTAGAGTATCAGTCCCTTCATAACAATAATTGGCTGTTTTTTCATATGTGTATTTATATTTACTATCCATAGATTCCTCTATACTTTTCAATGACTTTTTTTCTTTCTTTTGTTGTGGTGGTTTTTCCTATTATACAATTATATAATTTTTTCTTTATATCTTTTGTTAATGGCATACCTTCTTGGGCCATAGCACCATTTACTCTTCTTATTTTTTCTTGTATTTCTACTTTTTCTTTATACTTTTTATTATCCATAAACATCACCCTTTTTGTATTTGTTTTTTCTTTATATATTATACCATATTTCTGCTAATATTTCACTGTTTTTATTCAATTTAATTGCATTTTATAATTATTTTTATTTGAATATGTAAAAGAAAAAATACTTTTGTTCAAAGTACTTTATATTTATTGTTTAATATTATCTTTTTTAATTCATCAAAATGGTAATTAAAAATGATGGGTACCCCAGGCGAGATGAATGCTCACATACAAAGTATGCTTACTGGCATTGCCAACACATCGTTATTCCTTCACAAGTAACCCATCTGTATATATTGTATTACATAATTGCTAATTATTCACATTTTTTGATTTTGGAAAATTTTGTAATTTATTTCACTATTTACAACATAACTCTTATTTTTGAGACGTAGACTCAAAAATACCACGGAAAATTTAAGTTTACTTAAAGTTGAAGTGGCAAAAGAAAAGAACTAAATTAATTAGCTCTCTCATAATCACAATTCATACATTTTATCTTATCTTTTTTTTCTGTTAATGTTCCATTACAATTAGGACACTTTTCTTCAATTGGTTTATCCCAACTAGCAAAATCACATTTTGGATAATTTGAACATCCATAAAAGATTTTTCCTCTTTTGGTTTTCTTTTCTAATATTTTACCATCACATTTTGGACAAGATATAATTTCTTTTACTTCTTTTTCTTCTTTATTACTTTTAATATATTTACAAGTTGGATAATTTGAACAAGCAGTAAACTTTCCATACTTACTTTGTTTTATTACTAATGGACTACCACAATTAGGACATAATTCTCCTGTTTCTTCTGGGACTTTCTTTTCCATATCCTTGAAAGCTACTTCTACTTTAGGTTCAAATTCTTGATAGAAGATACTTAGTAATTTATTCCACTCCATGTTACCCTCTGCTATTTTATCTAGATCATCTTCCATATTCTTAGTATATTCTACATTTATGATATCTTTAAAGAATTCTTGTAATTTATCGGTTGTTTCAATACCTACTTCAGTAGGAATAAATTTTTTATCAATAACTTTTACATAACCTCTTTCTTCAATGGTATCAATTGTTTTAGCATATGTTGATGGACGGCCTATTCCTAATTCTTCCATTTCTTTTATTAGTTTACTTTCGGTATATCTAGCAGGTGGTTTTGTTGTATGTGATGTATATTCTATAGTGTTAGCTACTAATACATTACTTTTATAGTTTGAGAAGTCTGGTAATACTTTATCTTCACTATCTTCATATTTACTATATACTTTTAAGTATCCATCAAAGATTAGGATTTGTCCATTTACTTTGAACTGATAATTATTATTATCTAATATAACAGTAGTTGCTTCTACTTTGGCATCTTTCATTAGGGATGCTAGGGCTCTATAATATATTAAACTATATAATTTATATTCATCATTAGTTAGATATTCTTTTATTTTTTCTGGATTATTATTTATATTCGTAGGTCTTATGGCTTCATGGGCATCTTGAACATTCTCAGTTTTATTACTCTTTTTTACATAACCTACATACTCACTTCCATAATTATCTTTTATATATCCATAAGTATCTTTTATAAATTCATCAGATAATCTTACAGAGTCGGTTCTCATATATGATATTAATCCTTCTGCTCCATCTTTTAGATTTATTCCTTCATATAGTTTTTGGGCTATCATCATGGTTTTCTTAGAGGTAAAGCCTAGTTTGGTTGAAGCCTCTTGCTCTAGTGTACTTGTAGTAAAAGGAAATTTGCTTTTCTTAGCTTTTTCTTTTTTATCAATACTTTCTATTTTGAAGGCATTTGATAGTTTACTTAGTATTTCTTTGGCTTCAGATTCTTTTTTGATTTCTATTTTTTTATGATTATAGGTATCTAATTTGGCATCGAAGTCATTAAATTTTGCTTCTATCTCAAAGTATTCTTCAGGAATGAAGGCTTCTATTTCTCTTTCACGATCAACGATTAACTTTAGAGCTACTGATTGAACACGGCCTGCTGATTTACCTCCTGTTTTAGACTGCATTAGTTTACTTAGTCTAAAGCCTATGATACGATCTAGTATTCTTCTTGTTTCTTGAGATTTTACTAGATTATCATCTATTTTTCTAGCTTTATTAAATGAATCTAGAACGGCTTTTTTGGTTATTTCGTTGAAGACTATTCGATCATAGTTTTCTTCTTTTAATCCTAAGGTATCGTATAGATGCCAACTTATTGCTTCTCCTTCACGATCGGGGTCGGTTGCTAGATATACGAAGTCTGCATCTTTGATATCTTTTTTTAATTCTTTTACTAATTTTGCTTTTCCTTTGATTATTTTATAATCTGGTTTAAAATTATTATCTATATCTACTCCAAAGCCATATTTTCCTGATGTTGATAGGTCTCTGATATGTCCTACGGAAGATACTACTTTGAAATCTTTTCCTAAATATTTTTCTATTGTTTTACTTTTATGTGGGGACTCCACGATTACTAATTTTTTTGACATATAACGCTTCCTTTCTATGACATTATAACTATTCTTTTTATAAAATGCAAGTATTTTTTGTTATTTTTTATTTTATGATTCCCTCTAAGCTATAATCTTAGAGGGTTATTTTTAGCTTGTAATCTAAAAATAATATATCAGCCATATCTATTATATGGTAGTTAATTATATATACTAAAATAGCCTCCGGTTAAGGAGGACTACTTATATGTAAACATAAGATTTCTCTTATGACATTATACTATATGCTGGTAGTTTGAGTTTTGTTCCTCTTTTTGGATATTTTTAATGCATGAAAAAGAGATAATAGTTCATCATCCCTTTTTGAATTATATTTTGTTAATTTATTTTGTTTATAATTTTATTTCTACGTTTTCTTTTTTAGCGTCTTCTAATTTAAATAACTCAGCTTTTTTGAATCCAAAGATAGCCGCTACTATGTTACTTGGTACTACTTCAATAGCAGTATTATAATTATTTGCAACATGATTATATATTTCCCTAGCATCTTTTAATTGGTCTTCAACAATACTTAATTCACTTTGTAGATTTAAATACTCAGTATCAGCTTTTAATTCTGGATAAGCTTCTACTACTGCTAAATACTTGGTAAGTTCATTATTCATTTCATTAGCGGATTTCATATCCATATGATTCTTGTTATTATATTCACTTCTTAATGCTGTAATTTTTTCTAAAGTACCATTTTCATGCTTACTATAACCTTTTACTGTTTCTACTAAGTTAGGCATTAAATCAAATCTTTTATTTAGACATATCTCAATATCTGATTTGGCTTTTTTCATTTTATTAAATAATTTAACTAGTTTATTATACTTAGCAATTATTACTAAAATAACGATTAATAAAACTGTTAAAACTATATATACTATACTTTCCATGTTCTCACCTCTATCATTCTATAGTAATCTTATTTACATAACCAGCTTCATCATAATCAAGTATTATATCATAATATTGAGTTGTTTTTTCAAACCAGTTAGGATCACTTGTTGGGATTTTTTCAGTAAAATTCTTTTTTATAGTTCTCATTTCATTTTCATCTTCTGTACAAGTATTTTGATAACATAAAGTAATTATATGGTCACTATTTTTCTTGTTACTACTTATAATATTATCTATATTATTTGGTACATTACTTCTTATTGTAGTACCTGAATATAATTCAAGAGGACTATTAAACGAATCAATATCATGTTTTTCTAGTTGTTTTTGATATTCTTCATCGACTTTTGTTTTAGAATCTTCCATATCGCCAAAGAAATTATCAAATATGTCAAATAAACTTTTAGAATTTTCCTTTCTTTCTTTACTAACTAGAACTATTTTATTAATTAATATAACTACTATTACAAGAGCAATAAATATTAATATACCAAGTAGCCATGTTCTTGGTTTAAATTCATTATCAATTTTTTCTTTCATTTTTATTTTCTCCTTTTATTACAATATACATTTTTTGATGTTGTTTGTCAACATTCTTTTAATAAATTTTTTCTAATAAATTGGATGCTTTTTTATATTAATTCATATTCTCTTGATAATATTCTTTTATCGCTTGAGTATTCTACTACATATTTATTATCTTTTTTACATATTATTAAACCTATTGTTTTATCTTGAGTTAATTTTCTTAAACTATTATCTATATTTAGTTCTTTAATACATGAATAATATTTAATTTTCTTTTTGTCTAATAATTTAATTAATTCTTTTTCTAAATCGTTAAACTCACCACAGTTAAATATGACTTTTTTTACTTTAAAATTATTTATTAAAGTAATAGAGCCTCCTATATGATCTTCATTGCCATGTGATGACATACGTTTATGCATACGAATTTATATAAAGAAAAAACTGCAATTAAATCAATAATTACAGTTAATCATTTTTATATGTTTCTAAGGCATCAATTATATTTTCAATTTCATGATAAATTTTAAAAATGTTTTTTCTTCTTTTTATTATATTTTTAAGTCTATAGAATCTTCCTAATATTTTTCCATGCTTTTCAATTTCTTGATTCATGAAATATTTAATTGGATAATCTCTCTTCACCGCTCGTACAAAGCATTTTATTATTCCAGTTCTTTTAACAATTACAGTACCTTTTAATAATGTTATTGGTTTAATATCATAGATTACATTACCTTCAATTAATGCTTTTTCTTTTTACTTTTGATAAAATCTAATATGTCATTATAGCATTTTACAAACTCTTCACCCTCACATATTTTTCCATATTTATTTTTTAAAAAATCTTTTATTTCAGTTAAATATTTATCCTCAACAACTTTATCAGTTGGCATTTCATATAATCTATCACAATTAATAACAATATAATTATCATCATTAATATATTTCAGTGTACTTGTTGTTTTACCGGAACCTTTTGTACCAATAACATTTATTACATCATCATTAGTCATTTTCTTTATATAATCTTTTCTATCTCTAAATAAATATAATTTTGATTCCTTTGACATATAACCACATCCTGTAATTATTATATCACAATCATAATGAATTTTTATCTTGAAATAGCTTATTTGAATCTTTTTTTCTCTTTTTCTAATTCTTTTAAACTTTTTTCTGGAGTTGATAAATTTTCTAGCATTGTTCTATGATTTTTTTTAATTGTTTCTCTAATATTTTTACCTATATCATAGTGAGTTTTATTAGCATTATTTTCTCCTATAATATTATCTTCTCTTAAAACTGCCTCTGTTTGAGTAATTCTAAATAAATTAGCTCCTAATTCTTCACTTCTCATATTATCTAGAATATCTTCTCTATATCTTAATCCTTTTCTTTTTGCAATATCATTAGTTGTCTCACCATTGTATAGACCTTTATATCCACTATTATGAAATTTATCAAAGTTTTTAACTCCTGCATTTCTAGCTACAATATTTAAAGAGTAGTTTCCTTTTTTAGTTAAATTTCTTTGATAAAATCTTTTTTCATCTTCAGTTAGTTCACTATATTCTTTTTTCAGAAAATTCTTGTTTTCGTGTTTGAATAGCGAAATATGTTTGACCTAATGCAACCATCTTCTTTTTAGAATTAGCATTTTGAACTATTAAATAACATATATACCTAGATAACTTATAATCTTTAATAAATTCTTCTTTACCTTTACCAGTTATTATTGGCTTCCTGACTTTGGGAAGCCAATATGTATCATCATTATTACTATTTTTATATGATGTTACTGCTTTTTGGATTACATTATTGAAATTTTCTCATTTACTATATTCAAGCAATGGCATTAAATCTCTTGCTAACCAATATTCATGATTATTTTTATCAATATGTTTTATATCTTCAAATACTTTTTCAGTATATTCTTTTACTTCATTCATTTTATCAATCTCCCTCCTATGGACCACAAGTTTCTATCTTTAATTTAGTATTTTTAATTTTAAACATAATACTTCCATCTTGATCTGTTCTATAAATTTTTGAATCACTCAAATTGTTTAATACTTCTTTATTTGGATGCCCATACCTATTATTCTTTCCAATACTAATAATGCTGTATTTAGGATTAATCACATTTATAAATTCTTTACTACTACTTGTTTTAGATCCATGATGTCCTACTTTTAATACATCTACATTTGATAGATTATATTTATCTAATATATCTTTTTCTTTATCTATTCCAGCATCTCCCATAAACATAAATTTATAAACATTAAGTTCACTATAAATAACATTACTATTATCATTTTCATTGTCATATTCTTTTGTTTGTAAGAAATACAATTTATTATTATCTATATTTAACTCTTTAATACATGAATAGTATTTTATTTTCTTTTTATCTAATACTTTTATTAATTCCTGTTCTAAATCATTATAAGGGCCACAATTAAAGATTACTTTCTCTACCTTGAAGTTATTTACTAAGTTAATAGCTTATCCCATATGATCTAAGTCTCCATGTGGTAACATAGGTTTATGCATACACATAAAAAAACACATTAAAAAAAAAGAATAATTAATTTGCAAATTATTCTTCTTAATATTTTTTTTTAGATCTGTAAATAGGTCCTTTTTGGTATACAAATTTTGATTGATAATTAATATTATCAATATCCTCTTCAGAGATAACTCCATCATCATAAATAAATATTGATTGGGGATCATGATGTCCAATAGCATTAGCAGTCTTCTGACCAAACAATAAATATTTTCTTGTGAAGGATAATCCTATTAACCCTTCTTCACTCATATTTTCATTTCTTGTAATTGACCATGTGTTATCAAAATAATAATACTTCCCATCAATTAATACTTTATTCCAAACATGACTGCATCCATATACTGATTCAACTTCTACATCAACTTGAGGGTTATTCAATAATAAGGTCGATGCATTAGCTATTCCCATACATACTCCATTATTATCATTTATTACTGTTTCAACAAGTCCACTTTTACTTCTATAGTCAATATATTCAGGAAAATCTGGTGTAATAAAAGTTCCTTTTGAGGATACAGATTCATATCCATCTATATATTGTGTTTGACTTTGTATATAATCAGAAATAAGTGCAACCTTTTCTTTCTCGTTTTTACAATTAAATTTTGATAATTCTTCAATTTTTCTGGAAATACTAACATAATCATCATAAGATAACTTTTTATTTCCATTAATACTTGTAGGATTAAGATAATTTGATTGAGGATTGTTTATAAGAAAACAATATGTTTCTATTGAATCATTAAATTTGACACCCCACATCAAATAATTCAGAGGAATAGTTAAATTAATATTCCTCAAAATAGTTAAATCAATATATTCTCTATCTTTTCTTAATGAATCATCCATTAAAAAAGTTTTATTTATTATTCTTCTTTTTAAGATTTTATCAATAAATATGACACTTTCAAAATCCTTAAATTTTAATTGAATTTCCTTATCATGATCCAAAAGTTCAATTAATTTATCCATACTAGCTGATAAATCATCTATACTAATTACTATTGCATTTATTTGATTTGTATCAATATTATTTCCTGCAATATCACTATAACTATAATCCTTTTTAATTAATAACTTATCATTGCTAATGCCTGGCCTTCTTCTAGGTAATTCAACCATACTTGCACCTCCCTTTTTTAATGGCTAATATACTATCACATTATTAAATAAAAGTCAAGATCACACTAATTCATATTCTCTAACAACGATCCTCTCATCTGAGCAATATTCTATAACAAATTTGTTTTCCCTCTTACAAATTAAAATACCCATAGTATTATTGTTACTTATTTCTTTTATATTTTTATCTATGTAATTCATATACTTTTGAACCTGTGAAATATATTCAACTTTAAATTGGGTAACTTTTAATTCAATTACTACATAACAATTAAACTTTATATTAAATAATAACAAATCTATATAATGATTCCTATCACCTATTTTTATTTTATATTCACTACCTATAAAACTAAATGAATTACCAAGTTCTCTCATAAATGATTCTATATCTTCCAATATTAAATTATGTAATACTTTCTCAGTAACTATTTCAATATTATTTTTATTTCTAATTATTATAGGATTAGGGACTAAATCTTTCAATTCAATTTCATCAGCAAGTATTAATTTGTTTTTAGTTTCATTAGGTAATCTTTCATATTCCTTGTTTCTAATTATTTCTCTTAATTCTCTTTTAGATAAATTTTTTTCATATGCAATATTAATATAATATATCAATTCATTTTCATCTTTAATAGATAATAATTCAGAATAATGGCTCCAAGACAATTTGGTCGCCAGTGGCGACCGTTTTTCATCTTTAAATATTCTATAATATTGTCTAATACGTCTCAATGTTCTCTCATTATACTTTTTTCCAAACTCAACAGCCAGTCTAATTGAATAATCATTTAAAATATTATCTCCATACTTACTACCAGCTTCATCCAACAATTTACCAACCTCAAAATATGTAATAACTTTATGCCTTTCCTTTGAATAATCTTTTACTTTTGAATATATTTCATTATCAATTAATTTGTTTTTTATCTCATTGTAATAATTCATATTACTCCTTCCTACGGACTACAAGTCTCTATTTTCAATTCGTTATTTTTAATCTTAAACATAATACTACCATCTTCATCTGTTCTATATATTTTTGAATTTTCTAAGTTTTCTAATACTTCTTTATTTGGATGCCCATACCTATTATTCTTTCCAACACTAATAATGCTGTATTTAGGATTAATCACATTTATAAATTCTTTACTACTACTTGTTTTAGATCCATGATGTCCTACTTTTAATACATCTACATTTGATAGATTATATTTATCTAATATATCTTTTTCTTTATCTATTCCAGCATCTCCCATAAACATAAATTTATAAACATTAAGTTCACTATAAATAACATTACTATTATCATTTTCATTGTCATATTCTTTTGTTTGTAAGAAATACAATTTATTATTATCTATATTTAACTCTTTAATACATGAATAGTATTTTATTTTCTTTTTATCTAATACTTTTATTAATTCCTGTTCTAAATCATTATAAGGGCCACAATTAAAGATTACTTTCTCTACCTTGAAGTTATTTACTAAGTTAATACCTTCTCCCATATGATCTAAGTCTCCATGAGTTATTATTAAGTAATCTATTTTTTTAATACCTATACTTTTAAGATATGGTATTACTTCATTTTTTATTTTATATTCATTTTTACCAGTATCTATTAAGATGGTATTTTTGTTATAGGGATATTTTATGAGATGGCAATCGGCTTCTCCTACTTCGAACATTACTATTTCAAAATTACTATTTAGATAGGGAGATATATAGATTATTATAAGTAAGATGATATTTAGATAGAAGTATTTTTTATTTTGATATGATAGTAGGAATATTATATAATATAGTGCTATTATTAATAAACTTGGTTTAGGAAATATTATTTTAGTTATTTTTATTTTTGATATGAATAATGATATTGTTTCTAGAGTACTAGTAAATAAATATAAGATACTATCTAGTATAGGAAATATATATGTTAATATTGTTAGAGGCAATATTATTATACTTATTATTGGGACTAAGATAATATTTAATAAGATACTTATTATATTTATTTCATAACTATTATATATGGTTATAGGTATTGATACTAAGAATGATAAAAGTGATATATAGATTATTTTATTTATTTTGTTTTTATTTTTTAGTGTACTACTAGATAATACTAAGAAGAATGTTATGGTATAAGAATAGATATAACCTAAATCATAAATGATAAAGGGATTTATTAGAAGAGAAACTCCTAGTGTTAGAAGGAGAATATCTATTTTCTTTATTTTTAGTTTTAATAAATAATTTATGCTATATAAGATACTCATGACAGCACTTCTTAAAAGAGATGATGAGGGAAAGAGTATTAAATATATGATTATAAAGATATTAGTGATTAGATATTTTATTCTTTTATTGTAGGTTATTTTATTTAGATAAAGATAGATAATACTTACAAAGAAATTTATATGCATTCCTGATACGGAAAATAAATGAGATATACCATTTATGCGATAACTTTCTTTTATTTCTTTTGATAAGGTATTATCACAGAATAGTAATGTTTTTATATAGTTTGATGATTTTAATTTATCTATTTTTTGATAAAGGATATTTTTGATAGTATATAGATAATTATGATTGTTAGCTATTTTATTGATACTAGTAGCTTCGACTAGATAGTATATTTTTTTATAATAGAGATATTTTTGATAATTGAAAGTATTTTGATTGGTATTTTTACTGGGGGTTATTAATGTTCCTTTTACTTTTATTTTATCTCCATATGATAGATTATTAAATTCTTTATCTTGATATTTATATGTTATTAATAGTTTTTCTTTAGCTTTTATTTCTATAGTTATTTTATCTTCTTTGACTTCGTATTTGGTTACTATACCAATAAATTCTTTATCATCTTTTGTATACTTTGATTTAAAGGGATAGTAGTTTGTATATAATAATGTTATTATAAAGATTATAATGGTTATTATTTTTATTAGACGTTTAGATTGTAATATATGTCTTAATCTTTTCAAAAAGAGAGTCTCCTATTCCGGGAACATTCTTTATATCTTCAATAGTGGTAAACAAACCATTTTCTTCACGATATTCGATTATTGCCTTTGCTTTTGCTTCTCCTACTCCATTTATGTTTTGTAATTCTTTTTCATCAGCAGTATTAATGTTTATTAACTGATTATCAGTAGCGGTACTACTAATACAGGCATCATTAGTAATATCACATTTTTCACAGACACAGTTTTCTTCTCTAAATTTTTCTAGTACTTCTTCAGTTGAATAAATTATGATAGTCATTTCATCTTCAACTACTTTGGCTAGATTTATTTTTGAAGTGTCTGCTCCTTCTAGAAGACCTCCAGCTAGTGATATGACATCATTTACTCTTGAAGTACTATCTACTTCATAGACACCAGGATTTACTACCATTCCTTTTATATCAACAATTACTTTAGTTGTTTTGTCTTCTTTTTTATCTTCTTTTACTTCTTCTTTTTCTTCTTTAAATATATCTACGACTTCTTCTTTGGTATTTTTATTATTTTTATATATGATAAAAATAGTTCCTCCTAGTAAGAGAGATATACCTAATAATATTAATATTAACTTTTTCAAATTACTCCTTTCCTTCTTCATTTTGTTAATTATTTATTATAGTCATTATTTTTTACTTAGTCAATAGGAGAAGAAGAAAATTAAGAAATACTACTAGATTTTATGATGAAAGTTTGATACAATGATGATGGTGATGTTATGCTTAGTATTAAAGATAATGATAAATATGAAGAGATTATTAAGTATTCTAAATTTATATCTTTTATTTTTAGAGTTTATTCTAAGAATGAAGTTAATGATTATATAGATAAAATTAAAAAAGAGTATCCTAATGCTACTCATTATTGTTATGGATATGTTATTGATAATGATATTAAGTCTTCGGATGATGGAGAACCTTCTAGGACGGCAGGAGCTCCTATTCTTAATCAGATTACTGGGAATAATTTAAATTATACTTTGATTATTGTGGTTAGGTATTTTGGTGGTGTTAAGTTAGGTGTTGGTCCTCTTACTAGGGCTTATGGTAAAGTTGCTAGAGAAGTTATTAGAGATAATAATATTATTACTTTGGTTAAAGGGTATGATATTATGATTACTTTTGGTTATAGTGATATTAAGGATATTGATTATATATTAAGAAATAGTTATATCGTAAATAAAGTCTTTGATACTAATATTACTTATAATGTTTTAGTGGATTATGATACTTTTGATAAATTAAATGGTTATAATACGAAGATTAATAAAAAGATATATATAGAAAAAGAATAGAACAAATTGTTCCATTCTTTTAATATCTTCCAAAACCTACTTTTTTAAATACTTCATAAGTTTTTTCTTTGGCTATTTGCATTGTTTTATCTCTACCACTATCTAATATTTCATTTATTTGATTACTATTCATTATTTCATTATATTTATCTTGAATTACTTTTAATGAATCTACGACAACATCTGCGACTTCTTTCTTTAGATTACCATAGTTATAATCTTTAAAGTGGTCTTCAGCTTCTTTAGTTGTTATTTTTTTTAATGATGAATATATGGTTAATAAGTTAGATATGCCGGGTTTGTTTTCTGGATCGTAATATACTTTACCTTCACTATCTGTTACAGCACTCATAATTTTCTTTCTTAATGTTTTTTCATTATCTAATAAATATATTACACCTTTACCTGACGGATCACTTTTACTCATCTTTTTTGTTGGCTCGGATAAGTCCATTATTTTAGCTCCTACTTCTGGTATTAATGGTGATGGTATTTTGAAAGTATCTCCATATGTTTTATTGAATCTTTCTGCTATGTTACGGGCAAGTTCTACATGTTGTTTTTGATCTATTCCTACTGGTACATAATCAGCATCATATAATAAGATATCTGAAGCCATTAGAATGGGATATGTAAATAAACCTACTGTTACGTTTTCTTGTTTTTTTGATTTGTCTTTGAACTGGGTCATACGAGATGCTTCTCCTATATAAGTATGGCATTCTAATACCCATGATAAATTAGTGTGATATAGATTTTCTGATTGTATATAAATGGTATTCTTTTTAGGATCTAGACCACAAGCTATATATAATGCTACATTTTTTATTATTCTTTCTTTTAATAATTTAGGATCTTGTTTTACTGTTATGGCATGCATATCAGGAACAAACATAAATGATTCGTATTCATCTTGGTATTTTACCATTTGTGATATACTACCTATTAAACTACCTAATGTTAATTCGCCACTTGGTTGCAAACCTGTTAATATTCTTTTCATTATTACACCTTCTTCTCATTCATTATATAATAATATGATATTTTTTTCAAGGTATTTACATAAAGTTCTTTTTTTGATATACTTGTTAAGTGAGGTAGATATGGATAAGTTTTATTTTTATTTTATATTATTTTTAATATATTCTTTTATTGGATGGGCTATGGAGGTATGTGTTACTTTTCCTAAGTATAAGAAATTTGTTAATAGAGGATTTATGTTAGGGCCTTATTGTCCTATATATGGATATTCTAGTATTATAATGATTCTTTATTTAAATCATTATAAAGATAATCCTTTGACAGTCTTTTTACTAGCAGTAGTAGTATGTTCTTTTATTGAATATATGGTTAGTTATGTTATGGAAAAGATATTTAAGGCTAGATGGTGGGATTATTCTAATAGAAAGTTTAATATTAATGGAAGAGTTTGTCTTAATAATGCTTTCTTTTTTGGAGTACTTGGTACTTTCTTAGTTTATTTTGCTAATCCTTTCTTTGAAGGTTTATTACTTAAGATTAATACTAATACTTTAAATATTATTAGTTTGATTTTGTTGATTATCTTTACTATTGACTTTATTATTTCGATGTATGCTTCATTTAAACTTAAGAATAGTTTATCAAAGATTGATAAGGATAGTACGGAAGAGATTAAAGAAAAAATTAAAGAAAAGATTGAGAGTAAATTTCTTAATAGAAGAATATTTAAAGCATATCCTAAATATAAGATTAATATTATTAAGAGACTAGAAGAATATAGAAAAGAAAAAATAGAGAAAAAGTAATTCTCTATTTTTTTAGTTTTCTTTTTATTAGATTTAGTAATCTTCTGAATAGATTTTTGGCATCGTTACTAACTACATATAAGATAAGGGATGTTAATAATGTTATGATGATAAATATTATTCCTAGTTTTAGTATTGTTGTTATGAAACCACCTGCTGTTAGTAGGAAGTAATTTTCTACTGGTTTTAAGGCTACTGATAGTACTACGAATAGTATGATTGTTATTATATAATATTTTAAGATATTTGATAGTTTTATTTCTTTAGTTATCTTCTTAGATATTAGATTTGATTTTAAGGCTATATTTACTAAGAAGGCTACTCCTGTACCTAGTAATATTCCATTTATGCCTAAGTAATTTATTAATATTATGGATAATATTAGATTTACTGAGGCACAGATAAAGATATGTTTTTTGTTATCTTTGAATAAGCCATCAGCATTTATTAGAGCTACTAATGGGAAATATAAGATATTTAAAAATGATGTACTAGTAAATAATACTATAGTTATATAGTCTAAAATATAGTTTTCTTTACCTACCCATACGGATACGAAGCCTCTTATTCCAATCATGAATGTTAAGCACATACTAAAGGCTATTAGTATAAACATCATCATATATTCTTTAAATAAAGGGTATACTCTTTTTTCTTCTTTTTTGGCAAAGACATTGCCAAAGGAATAGACACTAGATAGTTCGACACGAGATGCTATTTCGGTTAGGAATCTTAATATATAATTATAGGTTGTATAGATACTAACCATTACAGGGCCATTGAAGCCCATTAGTAATAAGGCGTCAACATTATTTAGTATTAGATATCCTAATTGGGTCCAAGCTAAGTCTTTGGTCATTTTTACCATTGAGGTATCTTTTCGTGCTATTTCATGTAGTTCTGGATATTTCTTTTTAACTACTATTCTATTTATTATTTCTTCTAGTATTTTCATAGCTAATATTACTATTGCTATTGATTCTAGTGTTTTAAATTTGATAGTTACTACTACTATTAGGATATCACAAAGTAATTTTACTCCATTAAATATTAGGGAATAGACATATTTTTCTTGAGCTGCACTTAATACGGCCATATATGTTTGTCCTTTACCAAAGTATGATATTAGATATGATGTTGATATGATAAAGAAACATATTAGAGCTGATACTTTATAACCTTCTTCAAAGTTATAGAATAAGTGTAGTCCTAATGTTACTAAGAAGATTATTCCTAGTATGATAAAGCCTATTATTCTAAATACTTTTCTGGCTCCGCCATAAATGGCATTTATGTCATCTTTATTCTTTTCAGCAAATGGTTTATATAAACTATATATTACGGCATCAGAAAAGCCTGCTTGTGCTAAAAAGACATAAGATATTATTTGATTTATTGTTTGATAGTAGCCATTACCGACATCTCCAATGTATTTTATTAATACATCCATTTTGATAATTCCTACTACTCCGATTAAGAGATATGGTAATATATCACATATCATGTTTAAAAATATTTTTTTTGTTCTCATATTTACACCCTATATATATAATATCACAAATATTATTTTATATAAAGTAAAATATTTAATATTTGACATTTCTTTTGGGTCACTCTAAGCCTTAGGTCTATAGAGTGTTAACTTAAGCCTATAGTCTTAAGTTAAGATATCAACCATATTTATTATATAGAAGTTATTCTTCTTTTATTTCAGTATACATTATTAGAGCAGTAAAGCAATATATTTGTTCTTCACTATAGATACTACATGAACTTGATAGTTTGATATCAATGATATCAATATTATTTTCTTTGATAAAGGTGTTTATACTGTTTTCTAGATCTTTTTCATGTTCTTCATCTATTACTTTAACTTTCATTTTAATCACCAAAAAAAGTATATAATATTCTTTATATACTTTTTGTCATAATTTATCCTCTTTTTACATCATAATAGATTTTATTTTCTTTTCCATCATCAGTAGTATATTCGATATATAATTTATATTTTACATTACTTATATTTTCACTTGTTTGAATTTTTCCTTTTAATTCTATTTTATTATTGTTATCTTTTAGTAATTCTACTGGTTTATCCATTATACCTATAGATGGATAGGCTTCATCTATGATATAATTATGTATTAATAATGCTTTTACTTTATGCATATTTACTTTGGGATTATTTATTAATATACTATAGTTAGTTATTTCTTCTCCTTCTTTAGAGATATTGAAATAGACATTAAAATCTAATTCATCTTCTGGACTAAATGTTTCTTGTTTTTCTAATTCATTTTTATATTCTAGATAGGCTATTTTATCTTCTTCATTACTTGTACAAGCTGTTAATAATAAGATTGGTATTATTAATACTACTAATTTTTTCATTTGATTTGCTCCTCTATTCTAAGTAATCTATTATATTTGGATAATCTTTCACCACGGGACATTGAACCTGTTTTTATTTGACCTAAGTTTAGGCCTACAGCAAAGTCAGATATATAATTATCTTCTGTTTCACCGCTACGATGAGATATTATTGTTTTATAATAGTTATCTCTAGCAAGTTTTATGGTTTCTAGGGTTTCTGTTACAGTTCCTATTTGATTTAGTTTTATTAAGATGGCATTAGCGATATGCATGTCTATTCCTTTTTGAAGTAGTTTTTTATTGGTTACAAATAAATCATCTCCGACTAATTGGATATTAGATAATTTACTTGTTAATAGTTTCCATCCTTCATAATCTTCTTCAGCCATTCCATCTTCAATAGAGATGATATGATATTTATCTACTAGTGACTGATAGTATGATACTAATTCTTCTTTGGTATATTTTACTCCTTCTAGTAAATAGATATCTTCTTCTTCATTATAGAATTCTGATGCTGCTACATCGAGAGCAATATTTATATCTTTCCCTAATTCATAACCGCTTTTTGTTATGGCTTCTTTTATTAACTCTAAGGCTTCTTTGGCATCATTTATTTGAGGGGCGAAACCACCTTCGTCTCCTACTCCACATAATAAATTTCTTTCTTTTAGAACATTTTTTAAAGTATTAAATACTTCCGAACCCATTCTTAGGTTTTCATGGTATTCTTCTTTATTTGGTACTATCATAAATTCTTGGAAGTCTAGATTATTACTAGCATGAACTCCGCCATTTAAGATATTCATCATACATCTTGGCATACTGTATTCTTTTCCTAAGTATTCATATAATTCTAAACCTTTATATTTAGCAGCAGCTTTTAGATTAGCTAGTGAAACTCCTAATATGGCATTTGCTCCTAGTACTTCTTTATTTTCAGTTCCATCTTTTTCTAACATGATTCTATCTATTTCTTCTTGATTTAATGAATCTTTTCCTATTAATAATGGTTTTATAATATTATTAACATTGTTTATGGCTTTTAATACACCTTTACCATGATATCTATTTTTATCATTATCCCTTAGTTCTAATGCTTCATTTTTACCAGTAGATGCTCCACTTGGTACTGATGCTACTGCTTTTATTCCTGATTCTAGGGTTAATTCTACTTCTACGGTAGGATTGCCTCTGGAATCTAATATTTCTCTTGCATATATATTTTTTATTTTACTCATATTTAGCCTCCATATTAATTATAAAATATTATAAAGAAAAAATCAAGGTAAAAGAAAAAATAGAACACTTTGGTTCTATTAGTATGAGTCAACATTTATTTTAACTAATTTATTGTCCATATTGAATGAAGCTGCTTGTACTATAGTTCTGATGGAATTTATTGTCTTGCCACCATGACCTATTACTTTTGGAATATCTTCTGATGATACCATTACTTCAATTAGAATGGTGTTATCTTCATCGGACTCAAATTCTTTTACTGATACTGATTCGGAATCTTTTACTAGTTTTTTTATTATTAACTCTGTAAGTTCTACTAAATTATTCATTATTTACCTTGCTTTAAATTATGGTATTTTTCCATAATTCCTGCTTTACTAAATAAATTTTTAACTGTATCAGTAGGTATTGCACCATTGTTAAGCCATTTAATTGCAGATTCTTCATTTAATTTGATTTCTGCTGGTGTTGTTAATGGATTATAAGTACCGATTGTATCGATAAATCTTCCATCTCTTGGACTTCTAGAGTCTGCTACTATAACACGATAAAAAGGTGCTTTTTTTGCTCCCATTCTTTTTAGTCTAATTTTAACTGCCATGTTTATCCCTCGCTTTCTTTATGTATTTTATCATAAAAAACATATACTGTCAACTGTTTTTTGTTACAGTATATGTTTGTTTTATATTTTTATGATGATATTATATTTTTGTTTCTAATTTTCTTAGGTATTATTAGATGGATCACTGTTTTCAGCTTGCTTTCCATCTACACTAGCAGTTAGTCTTCCTCCTTCTGATGTTCTATATGTTATATCAGCAGAAAATGATTTGCCGGCATCTGTTTCATCTTGGACATCATTATTATCTGTTAACCATATTAGTAATGTAAACTTTTTAGAAGGTGTTATTCCATCTACTGCCTTTGATAATGTAAATGCTTTTCCTAAAGAAAGATTAGTGGGATTATCTTTGTTAATGTGTGTTATATCTAAATAAACATTATCATTTTCATCTAATACCATATAGCTTAAATTTTCTAATCCGTTTAGATGAAAATCTATTATTCCTTCTATTTCTGATTTTTCTTCAAAATTGAATACTTCTAATCCATAAGCTAGACAGGCTCCGCGATCTAAATCATCTTTACATTTTTGCTTATATGCTACACTTATATACTCATCTTTTAAAGGTATTATTGGATAACCTGTATATACTGGTGAAACTCCTAAGCCTAATCTTACTTTGCCCGCTGATACTGCTAATGCATCCATTTTACTCATTGTTGACAATGTAAAATAAGAAAATGTTCCTCCTATTAAAAGTATTGTCATACTAAGGATAGTTGTTACAAGTAAAAATTTATTTATTTTATTACTATTTTTTTCTTTCATATTTACCATTCCTTGCTATTATAATGATATCAAATTATTCATCTTTTTTCAAGTACTTTTTAATTTTTATAATTTTAATTTGTGATAATGGTTTCATTTTATAATAGTAGTGACGATATGAAAGATTTAGTTAAATATTTTATTATAGGTTGTAAAGAATTATTTTCTAATAAAGTACTTATAATAAGTTTGTCTATAATGAATTTATTTTTAATATCAGGTATAATATATAAAGAAATAAATAATAAAAAAGAACTTAATAAATATGAAGATTTAAAGAGTTAAATAACTGAGAAAATGGAAACTAAATTGGTAATTAAAAGAAAGTATTCCTAAAGAATAATTAAGTGATAATTTATTAAATATTGGTAAACAAACCACGGATACTATGAATGTCTCTAATAGGTTGGTCAGATAATTCACTTCATGATGCTGCTATTGTATTTGATGATAACCCTTATGTTTTGGTTATTTTAAGTAGTAGAGGTTATACTGAATATACAAGTTATTTTAATCAAATATCTAATCTTGTCTATGATTTTCATCATGCTTATTGGGATGAAAAAATTAATAGATGTACAAATATAAGTGAGTAAATACTTACTTATATTTTTTTATGCTAGAGACCTTAGGCTCTAGCATACCCCGGAATACTACAGGATGAAGGGGAAAAAAGAAAAAGCATAATTAATGCTTATTCTTAATAATATCTATTATTTCATTAGTATTATCTAAATTTATTTTAATACTTTTACTATTATTCATATCTTTTAATTCTATAGTATTTGTATCTATTTCATTTTGTCCAAGTATAATAACATATGGTATACTATTTTTATTAGCGGATTCTAATGCTTTCTTTACTTTTCTTTTATTCATTTCTATAATTACTTTTATACCATTATTTCTAAGCTTAGAAGCAAGTAATAAACTTTCTTTATTAGTATCCATTGGAATAATTAGTAAATCATATAAACTATCACTAGTAGATTCTTCAAGTAATTCACATATTGGTACTAAACCAAACGATATACCAACAGCAGGATATTTGTTACCATCGTCGATAAAGTTGGTAATTATTTTATCATATCTTCCACCACCACCAATGGCACAAGTTAATCTTTGCTTTTTGTCAAATACTTCCCATACTGTTCCAGTATATATTTCAAGTCCTCTAGCTAAATATGGTGTAAATCTAGCATATTCATTTAAATCTAAATAATCTATATATGAGAATAATTCTTTTATCTCACTCTTACCTTCGATAAATTCTTCATTATCAATATTCATATTATCTAATTCATTAATATTACACTTGAACAAACTAAATAAATTATCTAATTTTTCACTTGCTATATTGTATTCTTTTAGTTCTTCACGAACACCATCTTCTCCTATTTTAGCAAGTTTATCTACGGATAAGATTACTTTAGATGTTAACTCTTTATCAATACCTGACGATATAATAAAACCTTCAAGTAACTTACGATTATTTATTTCTACATAAACTTCTATACCTAGTTTTTTATAGCACTCGATAGTCATCATTAACATTTCAGCTTCAATAAATGATCCTTCTATACCGCATACATCGACATCACATTGATAGAATTCTCTTGCTCTACCTGTTTTTACTGGACCATCTCTAAATACTTTACCTATTTCATATCTTTTAAATGGTAAGTTTATAGTCTTACCAGCATTCATACTTATTACTTTAGAAAATGGTACTGTTAAGTCATATCTTAATCCAAGTGTTCTATCACCTTGATCTTTTAAAGTATATACTTCTTTTAATATTTCACTACCACCTGAATACTTTGATGCTAATAAATCATAATAACATAAAATACTAGTATCTAGTGGTAAATAGCCATACTTTTCAAAGGTATCTGTAAGAGTATTTACTACTTTTCTTCTTATTATCTCTTTACTTGGAAGACTATCTACTGTTCCTTTTACATTCATTATTTTCATTGTTTCACCTCTTTCTATGATTTTAATTTTAGTAACTCACTTAAATCGGTTATTGTTTGATATATGCATTCTTTTCCTGAGTCAGAAAACTTAATAGATATACCACCTTTTTCATGCCAATAATCTAAGTTTCCTAAAAAGTCATCTACTAAAATGTTACCTTTTGGATCTACAGCATCAGCCTTTCTTATTTCTTTTGGTACTGCCATTACTTTTACTTCAGGTAATACTTCTTTAAAATAATTTAATTTAGCTATTATTTCTCCATCTGAATTAACATGAGTTAGTATTTCTACATCATATACTTTAGTTAACTCTTTTATTTTTTCGATGGAATTATTTATTTCACCGGCTTCAATTATGAGTTCTTCCCAACTTAAATTTTTATAGAAATGTTCTATATCTTTTTCATTTGTTAAGCCTTTATTTTTTATCATTTTATAAGACATATTAATTGTATCTAGTATTACACCATCACAATCTAAATATAACTTAGTCATGGTTTTCTCCTTCTATTTTAATCCTATTTGTATTTCTTCTTTACCATTATAGAAGTTAGTTATTTTTTCACTTTCTACTTTGATAACTGTTGGATCAGATACTTTTAAACTACTTATATCAGAAACTGCTCCTGATGGTTCTCCTACAAAGTTACTATTGAAATCATCATGTAAATCAACTCGATATACTTTATCATTTAAACTTGATACAATGCTTGATACTTCTTTATCTTCATTAGTACTATCATAATAATATACATAGTATAATTCTTCTACTTGTCTTAATGAATCACCCGCTAATATTTTATTTGTAATAGTAGTCTCTTCAATATCACTACTATTATTTTTCTTATTTGTTCCAAAATCTTTAGTTACAAAGATACTTGTTAGTAGATATAATACTATAAATAATACTAGTATTACTGCTACTATTATTACTAATGTTTTAGGTTTCATAGTATTAAAATCTTGCTTCTTTACTTGTAATTCTTTTACATTCTTTCCTTCTCTTTTTGCTTGTTTTCTTTTTAATTCTCTTCCCATTATTTTCACTTCCTTACTTATTTTTATTCAATCATTTTAGTATCATCTAATTTAGTTATTCCTACAATATTACCATCATTTGCTAAAATGTTTATTTGCCTTCTGGCTGTTTTATTTAACTGTTCAAGTCTATCTTTTTGACTAATATTATTTTCTATCATACTAGCATTTAATACTTCTAAATTAGATAAAACAACTAAATGTAAAATATCAGTATAATCTCTAATATTGCCTTCTTTATCGGGATTATTTTCTCTCCACTCTTTAGCAGTCATTCCAAATAGTGCTACATTTATTACATCGGCTTCATTTGCATATATAAATAATTTTTGTTTATCTGTAAGTGTTGGTACTATATTTTCTTTTATACTATCAGTATGTATTCTATAATTTGTTTTTGATAAACTTCTTCTTACTGACCATTCTATTCTTTCCTGGTATGTTTCATTATGCTTTAATCTTTCAAATTCTTTAATTAAATATAACTTAAATGCTGGATCTATCCAGGAAGCAAATTCTAAAGCTATATCAGGATGAGCAAAGGTACCTTTACTATATTTTCCACTACTTGGTATTATACCTATTGCATTAAACTCTTTTTTCCATCTGTTTGGTGTCATAGTAAATCTATTGTAAGGGACTTCATCAATTTTAATTCCGTGGGATTTCACAGAATTAAAATCAGGATTATTTAGTTCTTCCCATAACGAATAGAATGAAAATGAATTTCTTGTTGACATCCAGTTTCTAATAACTCCAGACGGATCATTAGGGTTTATATAAGATGCTAAATCAGTTAAAGAAATATAATCAACACCATTAACTCTCATTACTTTAACTAAATTATCTTTTACATGCATTTTAGTTATAATTTTCTCATTCAATGTAGCCCACTTCCTTTCTATTGTTTACTATTACTTTTTTTCACTTCCTCACTTACTTATTATAATATATTTTTAATTACTTGTAAATTAGTAAAAGACATTCTTTAGATATAATCCTTCTGGATTAGCAGTCTTCATGGCTTCTCTTCGATCTTCTTTTTCTAATATCTTTATTATATCTTCACTCTTTAGTTTTCCTTCTCCTACCGCTATTAGGGTTCCTACCATATTTCTTACCATATATCTTAAGAAACCTGTTCCAACAAATACTAAAGTTATTTTATTGATATCTTTGGTATCTCTTATTAAATTGGTTTGAGATATTGTTCTTACATAATCGTCTTTTTCTTCAGCAGTCTTAGTAAATGATTTAAAGTTATGTGTTCCTTCAAAGTATTTCATAGCTCTTTCCATTTCTACAACATCTAATTTATTATTATGCTGGTAGACATAGTTTCTTTCTAATGGGTTATATTCTCCCATATTTAATATATAGATATATTCTTTTCCTATCGCAGAAAATCTTGCATGAAAGTCACTACTTACCTCTTCTACTTTTCTTACAAAAATATCTTTAGGAAGAAGACTATTTAATCCTTTGGCTAATTTTTCTAAAGTGATATTCATATCTAAATCAAAGTGAATTTTTTGAGCCATGGCATGGACTCCAGCATCTGTTCTTCCTGAAGCATGAATATCTATTTTTTTACCTCCACTTATTTCTTTTAGTGTTTTTTCTATTTCTCCTTGAACAGTACGCATCTTTGGTTGTTTTTGATAGCCAGAGAATTCTGTTCCATCATAACTTACTGTTATTAAGTATCGCATAATCTTTCCTCCTTAATAAAATATTACTATACTTAGTATTAATATATTTAAAACTAGTAATAAACTATCTTTTTTCTTCCATTTATTAGTTCTTAAATTAGTTCTTGACCTTCCATAATTATATAATCTTAAATCCATGATATCTCCTAGTGACTCAGACTTCTTTAATGATAAAACAAACATTGGTATGAAGACTCCTACTAAAGTGGATATTTTATCTTTGATATTTTTATTATCAAAGTTTATTCCTCTCATCTTTTGGGCTTTTATTATTCTATCTGCTTCCATAGTAAGAGTTGGTATATATCTAATTGTTAATGTTATTATCATAGCTATATCATTTACTGGTATATAATTATTAAATGGTCTTAACATTCTTTCAATACCATAGGTTATTTCACTAGTACTAGTAGTATATGTTAAAGCACTACTATAGATTATGATAAATATTAATTTATATAAATCATAGATGGTATTATTTATATTAAATATTAAATCTATTATTAAGATAAATACTAAGAATATTTTTATACTATATATATTTCTTAGATATGTTAAGATATTTATATCACTATATATCATCATAAGTATTAAATAACTTGTTAACATTATTATATCTTTATAACTATCAATAAAGAAAATACTTACTATCATTATTAGTAGTGATATTATTTTAAATACTGGACTTAATTTATGAACTACTGAATCTCTTTCATAATACTTACCAAAATTTATATTAGTTAACATTACGATAGATATCTTTCATTAACTCTTTGATATCAAAGGTCATTTCTAAGTTTATATTTTTCTTTTTATTGGCAGTATTTATGAAATCTACTATTTGCGGTATGGAAATACCTGCATTTTTTACTTTATCCATATTAGTCATAAGTTCTTTATTTGTTCCTTTACTAGTTATTTTACCTTTCTTTAAGATAACATAATTATCTGAAATCTTTAAAGCAAATTCTATATTACTAGTAAATATTATTATTGTTTTATGATAGTTATTTTTTAGTCTTTTTAATAATTTTATTAGATATTCTTCTTTTTTGTTATCTAAGTAAATAGTGGGTTCATCTATAATAATTAGTTTAGGATTTAGTGATAGAACTACTCCTAGTGAAAGAAGAGATTTCTCACCACTAGATAAATTAAAGGGATTCTTATCTAGATAACTATTATCTAAACCAATCATTTTTAGGGTATCTTCAATTCTTTTTTCGATATTATCTACTTTATAATTATATTTATTTAAACCAAAAGATAATTCTTCTTTGACATTACTAAAGATAAATGATTCTTCAGGATTTTGAAAAACATATCCTAATTCTCTTCCGATATAACTATTAGTAATTGTACCAGTATAACCAGTTATTAAACCAGATAATAAATAACTTAGTAGGGTTTTACCACTACCAGAAGATGATATAACGGTAGTTATTTTTCCTTCGGTAAATTCATAACTTATGTTTTTTAGTTTGTCTTGGTATGATACTTTATCTAATTTTATGGCCATAATTTATCCATTACCTCCCCACTATCAAAATATACTTTGTCTAATAAATCATATAACATTAAATTATGAGATAATTTGACAATGAATGGTAAGTTAAAACCTAATTTTTCTAATTTTTCATCTTGATATATTTTTTCTTTAGTATCATACATAACTATCTTACCTTTATCTAATACTAAGATATTATCTGATAATAAGGTATCTTCTAAATCATGAGTTATTAGTATAATAGTAAGTTTATATTCTTTTTGATACTCTTTTAATACTTTAAAGATTAATTTTTTATCACTGGCATTTAATTTATATATTGATTCATCTAAAAGTAATATCTTTGGTTTATGTATAAGAACAGAAGCTATCATTACTTTTTCTTTTTCAGAGTTTGTTAATTTATCAGGAGATAATTCTAATATGTCTTCTAATTTAAATTTCTTAGCTATCATATTTATACTTGAAGTCATTTCTTTTTTACTATATTCTAGATTTTCTAAAGTAAAGGCTAAGTCATCTTTTACTGTTTCTCCTATAAAGTGATTATCAGCATTATCAAAACAAACTGAGAATTCTCTTCTTATTTTTTTCATATAGAAGTCATTTAATAAATAACCATCTATTGCTATATATCCTTCAGCTTTATATAAACCTATTAGTATCTTAGCTAGAGTACTTTTACCTGAACCATTTTTCCCTATAATAGTGGTAAAACTTCCCTCTTTTATTTCTAAATTAAAATTTCTAAATAAATAATCTTCTTTTTTATATTTAAATGACATATTCACTATCTTTATAATACTCTTCTCCATAACTTCCCTCTTGTATTTATTATTATATATTAAATACATATAAAATTCAAGGTTAGAAAAGGAAAAAATCTCTTTATTTTCTTTTCACTCAATATAATTCTTTAATTGTAATTTTGTTGTCCACTTTGTTGTCCACTTGTGTATCACCTTGTGTATCACTTTCTGTATCACTTTGTGTATATTTGATCTAAAATAAGTAAAGAAAAAAAGCAATAATTATGCTTTTTTCTAAATATCAAAAATTAATTTTACACTTGCAGTAATATTTTCATCTGATAATGTTGAATCAAAATTAAGACTTTTTATCATAGCAGAATAATTCATTCCTTTTTGAAGTTTTTCCGATAGTTGTTTAGCATAATATCGAGGAACATATCCTAAATGATAACTATTTTTACCATCATTATACATAACCTTAATGGCATTATTATCAAATTCATTATCAGAATCTATTACAAGTAACAATTTATCATTAATTTTTAAAATCTTTTTACATTTATTAATATCATGGCAATGTCTAGTACCCGCTATATCAAATTCAATTTTATTTAAATCAAATGCTGGTACAAATTCGTAGTCGTCAGTTATTAGTCTTCCTCTAGTGGCCTTTAAAATATCAAAATCATTAGAATCCTTTTCTAAGTTATAACTATTTAGTATTTCTAAATAATCAGGTCTTGAAACATTTGGTAATCTAGTTTTAATATTCATGAATAGTACTTCATTCTTATAAACTTTTTTAGTATCTTCAAACCCTGGAAAATACTTAAAACCTTTTTCAGTAGCGGCATCTAACTCTGGATTTTCATATTTAAAAATATAATTCTTTTCTTCCTTTGATAATACTCCTACTTTGTATCTTCTACGAGAATAGGGTTCTTTCCAAGTAAGCCATAATTCATTCTTCATTGTTATATCCCCCTCAATAATAATTAATCCTCATTTAAATATTTAACTAGAATATCATCTAATTTAGTTTTAGATATAGGTAATGTTAGGTACTCAATATTTTCTTTTTGATAATCATTTAGAGTAACTAATACTATCTCTAATTTATAACCTGCGACTAGGGATAATTTATTAATTGTTTTTTTAAAGTCATTGGTATTCTTAATATCATAATTATCTATTCCATATATATGATCTGATAGGAATACTAAGTCAAATGTTTTATTACTACTAAGTAATTCATTTAGTTCATTTACACTACCTGCGGTTGTTATATTTACATTATAATTCATTAGTAGTTCTGATAGATTTCTTATATCATTATGACTATTAAGAGCTACTAAAACATTCTTATCACTGGCATCAAAGTATTCTATTTCTTCGTTATCATTAATTTCTTTTACTTCTTCTTGTCTTTGATATAAAGAAAATTCAAATATAACTTTACTTCCATCTTTACTTATAAAATTATGTCCTCTTTGTAAATCTATTAATTTTTCATATATTTCATATTCTATAGATTTGTTTGATAATGTATATTTATTATCTTTTTCATACATATCTAGATTATTATATTTTGAATCTACGACTAGAGAGAATTTTAAATGACATTTATTTCTAACTAATAAATTAGATATTTTAATACTTAGAGTATAGTTTTCAAAATTCTTACTAATAAAATCTACTAAATAAGAAAATGTCTGTACTATATTGGTATCACTACCATAAAGTACTTTAGGTAAAGTAGATATTTCATAATTTACTTCTTTATTATTCTTTTCTAATATTCCTTTAATATTATCTATTAGATTACTTGTTTGATATTTTCTTTCTTTAATACTATAATCACTACTTTCTATTCTAGTTATATCCATTACTTTATTTACTTTATCTACTAATGAAAGAGTTGTTTTTTGTAATTCTTTTATTTCTTCTAGAGATAGTGATATATTATTTTTATTTATTTTTTTATTACTAAAGTTTGCTATTTCTGTAAGGGGTTCTTTTATACTTATAATTAAATTATTTATGGTATTTGAAGCTAATTCATTTCTTTTATTTAATAATTCTTTAGTATATTTTAATTCTTTTGATAATTTTATATCGGGATTTTCTATTGTAAAATACATAATGTAGATTATTATTGATAATGAGAAATTTATTAGTAGTAAATCTGGAAATATTTTTTGTATTAATATCATTATACCTAGTATTGCTAATAAGAAATATACTGGATAATATTTTTTATTCTTTAGTTCTCTATGATTAGATATTATTGCTATAATCATAATGACAAAGCATAGGACTGCGAGCAAGTAGATTACTTCTACTCCACTACCTGTTGGTAATAATAAATCTCCTACTTTATTTGTACTTATTGGTAATGTTATGGTTATTATTGATAATATAGTAAAGATTATTGATGATATTACTAAGATTATTCTACATTTATCATTATCTTTATCTTTTAGTTTTAATGTTACTATAACGGTATATAAGGTAAATAGATATAGCCAGGTAACAAAACCTAAAAATAGAAACTTTAAAGCAAATAAATAAAGATTTGAATTTTCAGGAATGTTATTTCTAACTAAGATAAATGCATATATTTCTATTAATCCTGTTATTATAGTAGTTATAATTATACTATGATATATTTTATTTTCTGATATATTAAAGTTTGTTTTTAAACTATATATTATAAATAATAATATAGAGAATATTACTCCTGCTATTGTAAAGCATATACTATACATATCTTCCTCCTATTCTTTATTTAATTTTATCATATATTTATTAAAATTACTATACCTTTCATGAAAATCCAAGGTGTTTTCATGTTCTTCCTAGCCTATAGTCTAGGAAGAAATAACAATAAGATATTATATTTGAGGTGTAGACTTTCTAACTAAGAATATTATAAATAAAAAGAAGATAACTAGTATCTTAACTATATATTTGGAAATATTTTTAATAAAAGAAGTATTCACTCTAGAATATTATAGATATGGTTGATATTTATTTTAAAACTTAGAATAAGGTTTAAAATAACCCTCTAAGATTATAGCTTAGAGGGTATACAAATATTTATTTTAATATTTTAGTTTTACCTTTTCTTGGTACTATTATATTACCATTTATTTCATAAATATTATTATCAAAAATATCTTCTTTCTCTAGTTTTACAAAGTCTACTTTTTTATTTACTTCAGTAAGAGGTATTTCTTTAGTAATAACATAATATTTAGGAATATAATGTTCTTTTAATTTAGTATATATTAATTTATTTAATTCATTAATAGTAGTTTCTTTTTCATCTTCATTATTAAAGATAATATGACATACTGGTATTTCTCTTTCAATAGAATCTTCTTTTTTTACTACACAGCAATCAAAAACATTATGATGAGTTTTAATTATTTCTTCAATAGCAGTTAACCATACTTTATCACCACTTCTAGTAATCATTCTCTTAGCTCTACCACAGTGATATATTCTGCCTTCTTTATCCATATAACCATAATCACTAGTATGAAGCCATACTTTACCATCTTTATGTTTCATTAATACTTTATCTGTTTCTTCTTTATCTTCAAAGTAACCTTTCATAACAGTAGGACCACTTATACATATTTCTCCTATTTTACCTTCTCCAAATGGTATTTCGTTATTATTTTCATCAAACATACTAACATTAACATTAATAAATGGTATTCCTATACTACCTAAAGCATAAGCTATTTCTTTGGAATAAGTAGCTGCCGCTGTTGACTCACTCTCTCCATATCCTTGTTTTAATGTTGCACTACCACCATGATTTCTTATATATTCGTTAGCGGCATCTTCTTCTGCTACGGTAAGTTTATCTCCTCCAGATATTGGACTTGTCATAAATGATGTATCTTTTATAATATTACTATCGACCATTTCTTTAAATAGAATTGGTCCTGATAAGAAAATATTTGGTTTATATTTATCTAATAATAATGGATATTCCTGAGGTGTAAAGAATGGTATTAATTCTACTGATACTCCGCAACATAATAAACAATATGTAGCATTGTAGTAGTAGGCTACTGATGGTGGTAAGATACTCATTGAAGTTTTACCTACATCAAAACCTAAATCTCCTAATTTAAAACCATAAGCACTACTATTTAGATTAATGTTTGATAGAGGTACGCCTTTAGCATTACCAGTAGTTCCTCCAGTATATACTATTACTGATGTATCACTACCTATACCCATAGGTTTATTAAGTAGTTTACCTCCTCTAGTATATTTCTTCCAGTCTTTAAATGACATAAATCTTTTATCTATCTTATATGAATCAGACTCTCTTTCTTGTTTCTTCATATTAGTTAGAATATTTTCTAATTCTTTATATAATAATTTTGGATTATTACTGTGTACTTTACCTTTAGCATTTTCTACTAACATATTTAATTTTTGAATACCAGATAATTCTTCAAATAATGACATACAAATAATACTATCTAAAGTATCTACTTCTTCTATACCTTTACTTACTTTTTCAGTTATTAGTGGTACATCTGTTATAAAGAAATACTTAGATTTTGTCTTTACTAGAATATCTTTAATTCTATCTTCTGCTTCATCAAATTTTATTAGATTAGCAGTAGCTCCTAGTTTGGATAAAGCAAACCACATAAAGATTATATCTGGATTATTAAGCATCATAAATGATACTATATCTCCTCTTTTTATATTCATTTTATTAAATCTCTTGATATATTCTTCTACTTTACTTATTAGATCTTCTCTTGTATATACTTTACCACAATATGATAAAAGTTTTATATTACCATAATGTTTTGTTACTTTTAAGAAATAATCATAAGCATTCATATTTGTATCTAAGTAAGCTTTCTTTTCATCTGAATAGGTATCAATATCGATATTATAATACTTAAGCCATGGTTTTACATTAGATGCTAATGTTCCTTCGACCCCTCTTTCTTTATCAAGAACAAAATTTTCTCCATTAAATCTTTCTTTATTTATATTTATTTTCATTTAAATCCCCTCCAAAAACAATATTATTATATCATAAATTGTTAAATAGTCAAATTATTCATTGATATAAGAGTTTATTTTATGGTACAATATATTAAAGAGGTGACATAAATTGGGTAAGACTATTACTAAAGTTATAAGAGTAGATAATGATACTAAGAAATTAATGAATGAATTTTATAAAGATATGAAAAGAGATAAAACTCCTCCGTATGCTGTATTTCAAGCTGATACTGGTGATACAATAGTTACTTTATATGAGTCTGGTAAGGCTATGTTCCAAGGGGTAAGTGCAGATATTGAAGCTGGTATGTGGGAAAGTATTAGGAAAGATAAAGATAACATTGATTATTTTATGGATACTAAAGATACTAAAATTAAAAAAGAAGATCAAGTAGATATTCCTAGTGATATTGCTTCAGTTGGTTCTGATGAAGTTGGTACTGGTGACTACTACGGTCCTATTGTAGTTACTGCTTCTTTTGTTAGTAAAGATAATATTCCTTTCTTAACTGAACTTGGTGTTAGGGATTCTAAGAAATTATCTGATGAACAAATTCTTAAGATAGTACCTAAGATTATTAAAAAAATACCATATAAAACAATTATGTTATCTAACAAAGAATATAATGATAATTATGGTAAAGATATGAATATGAATAAGATTAAGGCTGTACTACATAATAAGGTATTAACTGAAATGGTTAAAGATAATGATTATGATTATATTGTTGTAGATCAGTTTGAACCTGAAAAGAGTTATTATAATCATTTATCTGATGTACCTAATCCTTTAAAGGGTATTACTTTTATTACTAAGGCTGAAGATAAATGTCTTTCAGTAGCAGTATCTTCTCTTATAAGTAGATATATTTTTATTAAAGAAATGGATAAACTAGGAGATAAATATGGTATCTTTTTGCCTAAAGGGGCTAACTATTATGTTGAAGATGTTGGTATTAAATTAGTTAATAAATATGGTGAAAAGATATTACATGATATTGCTAAATTAAACTTTAGTAATACTGATAGAATATTAAAAGAAGTAAGAAAATAATTTCTTGCTTTTTTTATTTCTAGTAAAGCCTATATTAGTCTTTACTAGTCATTTGAAGCCCTAGTGGTCTTCGAATGAATATCAGCCATATCTATTATATTTGGGGTGAACACTTTTTTAACTTGAGGTCGAAATTTTCGACTTCAAAATTATTATTTCTATATTAGAATATTCTTGCATATATTTCTTTTTAAAATGCCTGCTAACATAGTAATACCATACTCAGTAAATACATAAGGTAGATATTTTCTATGTTCTCCACGTCCATTCTTTAAGGTGCCATTTTGGCACCTTAAAGATATATATTCAGCAGTAGTTATTTGAAAACAGTAATTTTCTGGAAATCTATTTATATTTATAAGAACCTGTCTATTTAACTGCTTTGTTTCATAACCAAATAACATAGCTAAATCAGAATCTAACATTACTTGTTTACCTCTTATTTCATAAATTAAATTCTCTATCTTTATATTATCTTTTACTATTATTTTATTCATTTAATCATTCTTTCTTTTAATAAAATAATAACTCTTTTATCATTGTCTTATCGTCTATAATAACATGGTAATAAATACAAGTCAATATAAAAAAAGCAAGATATATTAATCTTACTTTAGATACTATAATATTATTGTTAATCAGCAAGACCTTAGGCTTGCTGATTCCCTGAGAGATTTGATGCTCGAAGGGCTAATCTTCTACAAAACTACCTATTACTTTAAATACTCCTTCTATTCCTTTCTTTAGAATACTATTTACTTTAATAGATACTTTATTAGTACCTTTAGTTAGAGTACTAGTATAATCTTTCTCAGTACTTACTAAATAATCTTCTCTTCTTACATCTTTACCCTCTTTAATATCTTGTTCAAACTGTTTCATTGCTTCATTAGTCATAACCATCTTATTTTGTAAGTTATATTCATAATAACCTGTCTTCTCTATTATGTAACTAATTACAAAGGCTAAAAATAAACTAAAAAATATAATTTTAAATATCTTTTTCTTATTCATGATATTACCCCTTTATATAATAATATAATATGTTAGATATAGCTTCAGTAGTATTAAGTACTTCATCAATATTATTATCTACTCCTCCTAGTTCTATTAGAATACTATTAGAACTAATATCTTGATTATAAATACCATCTACGCCTGGACCCTCCTTTTTATAAATACCTCTAGATAAACCTGGATAATATTTATTAGCTATATCATTTATCTTTTCTACATTACTTATATTTTCTTTATAATTATTATGTTCTAAACCTACTACAAAGAGTATCTTAGCATATACTTTACCATTAATAGTAGTAGTTGTTATGTTTTTATTTACTGAATCTCTATGAATATCTATAAAATATTTTAATGAGTTATATTTATTCTTTTTATCTAGTATTAATATTCTTGATGCTTTATAACTACTAGCATGATTCCAATTATTTATATTTAAAAACTCTGTCATATTAGTATCCTCTACTAAGGTAGATAATCCTTTACTATTTAATTTTTCTTTTAATAAGTATGATGCCATTAATACATTAGGAGTTATTCCATATATATCTAGATTAGTATTATTATAGTTTTCTAATTGATGAGAATTATAGATATATATTATAGGGTTATCTATATCTACTGGATTAGGATCTTCTATATAAGAACTTATTTTCTTTAATTCTTCTAAATTACTATAGTCATCATTATGAGATACTTCTAGTACTTTTTCATTATTACCATACATTAATACTCCTTGATCAAGAATACTACTAGGATTTTTTAAATCGATATTAAACAAAAAATCAGTACTAGTATTTACAATATTTACTAATTTATAGTCTTCTAGTAAATGACTATTACCTCCTCCTAGTAAGAAGTTTATAAACTTTGTATTATTTATCTTAGTACTATTCTTTAAAGAGTAGTAGAAGGTTATGGAAAATATACTATATATTATAACTAGATAAAAAAATGATTTTCTAATTATTCTTTTGCTATTATTCTTTAATTTCATCTTTCCTTTCATAAGATCACCTTTATGATAAGTATATATTAATTTATATGAAATTAATGTCAAAAAATAAGCATATTACTATGCTTATTATAAATCTAATCTAAAATTCTTTAATTCATCAATAAATTCATCTGTTTCTTCATCATCAGTTATATTATATATTTTATCCTTAACTTTCATTAATTCATCATAACTTATTATAGCTTCTTCTTCTTGTTTCTTTTCATAATCTGTAAGTTCAATATTTGATGGTTTTGTTTCTTCTTCCATCTTTTCTACTATCTCACTAGCAAACTTCATATTATCATTTACTTCATAAGCATCTTCCATCTCTTCTAGCGGAGATATATTAGGATCCTCATAAGTCATACCTAAACCATTATCATAGTTTACACTGTTAAAGTCAAAATTATCTAGATTTTCTCTAGCTATGTATTCTTCTTTCTTCTCAATATGAATTGGAGATACTGGTTGTTTACTAGATATTTCTCTTAAAACATTCTTTTGATATAAGTTATTTTCTTTTACTTCTTCTTGTACTTCTTTTATTTCTTCTTTTACTACTGGTATTTTTTCTTCTTCTTTATTAGAAGTTGGTTCTTCTAGTGGAACTTCTTTAGTCTCTGCTGGAACCTCTAACTGTTGTTGTTTTAAAATATTATTATTTATTTCTTTATTATCTTCTACTTTTTCTTGTTCTTCTTTTAGTATTTTTACTAATTTCTTATTTTTATTTATTAATATTATTGATATAACTACTAAGAAAATAAAAAGAAATACTATTATCCAAAAGAAAAATAAACTATCACTAGACAAATTATTATAAAAATTATTAAATGAATTTATCATTTTTGTCAACTCCTACTACTGATATAATTTATTATAGAGGCTACATAAATAGTGGCTGTTTCTACTCTAAAAATTAAATTTCCAAATGATACTCTATTATAACCATTACTTACTAGAATATCTTCTTCCTTATCACTAATGCCACCTTCTGGGCCTATCACCATTATAATTTTAGCACAATCTTCTATACTTTGTAAATAGTAATTAAGTAGTTTTTCTTTTTCTTTAGTCGAAGCTACTAACTTTAAGTCGGCGTCTTCTTTAGTTAAATCTTTGATACTTTTTATATCTTCAATTATAGGGATATTAGTTCTTTTGGATTGTTCACTTGCTTCTTTGCAAATACTTTCCCATCTTACTTTCTTTTTATTAAATCTTTCTTTATCTAATTTTACTATACTACGTTCCATACTTACTGGTATTATTCTAGATACACCTAGTTCAGTTAATTTTTGTAGTATTAAATCCATCTTTTGTTCTTTTACTAGAGCTACCGCTACTGTAAGTTCTATTTTTGTTTTTTTATCTTCATCTAATTCTTCTATAACTTTTATATTAAATGGGTCTAAACTAGTTATTTCACATATATGTAATTTATTATTATAAACTACTTCTATTTTATCATTTATATTCATTCGCATTACTTTTTTGATATGTCTTATATCTGATTCTTCTAATAACATATCTTTATTTTTTATAAAATATCTTTGCATAATTATCCCTCTCTATATATAATTATAACAAAAAAATTAGACTTTTTATCATCTAATTTAATTTTTTATCTATGAACTAATACTTTAGTACCTGCTTCAACATTATCATAAATCGTCTCAGCGGCTTCATTAGGCAAATTTACACAACCATGACTACCATTTTCTAAATAGATATCTCCTCCAAAGGTACTTCTCCAAGAAGCATCATGAAGACCATTATCTCCATCAAATGGTATCCAGTAATCAACGTGAGAGCGATATCCAGGTCCTACTAAATAAGTATCACGTTCCTTATATGTAACAGAAAAATATCCCTTATAAGTAGGAGTTTCAGGATTACCCGTTACTGTATCAGTAACAAGTAAAATCTTTTTATCCTTATATAATCTAACAACTTGATCACTAATATCAACCTCTACAAATAAATCAGGTAACATTTCAATAGAATCATTATACACATATCCAACCTTCATATTTCCTTTTTCTACAAAGTAATGAATCATAGCCATATCATCAGTAATATTATAAACAAATACTCTTTGATATTTGTCAATAACCTCAATCTCATTCATTTTAGAATCATATAAAGGTGTATCATTAGTAACATATGCAAAATTATGAACTCTAACAATATTCTTATCTTCCTTTGTATTATTTTGATCTACATCAATAACTACTTTAGGAGGTTCAACCTTATTATTATCATCATTCTTTTTATTCTTAGAAGTACAACCAGTAGTAAATAATAATGTACCCGCTAATAAAGCACTAGCTATTCTTTTCTTTGTTTGTTCTTTCATAAATATCTCCTTTTCTGCATTAATTATTATATCATCTTATAATTATAAAGCAATACTTTTAATAGAAAAAGAACTATTTCTAGTCCTTTAACTTTCTATTATATTTAGTAAATTCACTATCATCATCTAATTCTGTTTCTGATAATAATTTAAATAGTTCTTTTTGTTTTCTATTAATCTTTGAAGGTATTACGACATTAATGATAACATACATATCACCTTTCTTATTATTAATATCACTATCTATTCCTTTACCTTTTAATCTTAATTTAGTACCATTTTTAGTACCATCAGGTATTGTTACATAAGCATTACCATATAGTGTTGGTATTTCTTTTTTGCATCCTAAGACTGCTTCAGTTATAGTAAGTGGTACTTCTATATAAATGTCATTACCATCTCTTTTATAGAAGGAATCTTCTTTTACAGCAAATTCGATATATAAGTCTCCTGGCTGTCCTCCATTAGTACCTGCTTCTCCTTTACCCGCTAATCTTAGTCTATTGCCTGTATCTACTCCTTTAGGAATAGTTACAGTAAGGGTTTTCTTTTTAACTACTTTACCTGTTCCTTTACAAGATGTACATATTTTATCAAATGATGAACCTGTTCCACCACAATGTGGACAAGTTGTTCTTGATAAGAAAGAACCAAACATTGTACTCTGCTGACGAGTTACTGTTCCAGATCCTTTACATTCGGGACAAGTATGACTATTGAAGCCACCTTCGCCATGACATTCACTACACTCATCTTCGCATTCTACTTCGATATCTCTCTTACTACCATGAACCGCTTCTTCAAAAGTAACAGTCATTCTGTATAATAAATCACTACCGGCTTGTTTTCTTTTTGAGCCTCTAGATGAACTTGTTCTAAAACCAAAGTTTTTAAGTACTTCTTCCATGATATCACCATAGTCACTAAAGTCAAAGCCATCAAATCCTGAGAAGCCACCTTGAGCATTAGTAAATGCACTATGACCGAATTGATCGTATTGTTTTCTCTTATTCTCATCAGATAATACTGCATAGGCTTCTTGACACTCTTTAAACTTTTCAGCAGCATTTTCTTCTTTAGAAACATCAGGATGATACTTCTTGGCTAATTTTCTAAATGCTGATTTTATTTCATCTTGGGTAGCGGTCTTTGGTACTCCTAGTACCTCATAATAATCTTTTTTATCCATATTTTCCTCCAAGTACAAGTATAAAGCTCTAGAAAGCTAGAGCTTTTACTTAATTATTTTTCTTCAAATTCAGCATCTACTACATCATCTTTTTTATCTTCTTTTGGTGCTTCTTCAGTAGTAGTATTTTCTTGTCCTTCTTTTGCAGTACTTTCATAAACTTTAGTAGCTAGAGCATTAGCCTTCTCTAATAGTTTATCTTTAGCTTCAGTGATTTCTTTGGCATCTTCGCCTTCCATAGCTTTCTTAGTCTTTTCTATTAACTCTTCAGCTTCTTTCTTATCACTATCAGTTACTTTATCACCAAGGTCTTTAATAGCCTTTTCTGTCATATTAATAATTTGTTCTGCTTCATTTTTAGCATCTGCTAATTCTTTCTTCTTAGCATCTGCTTCTTTATTCTTTTCTGCTTCTTTCATCATTTTATCGATTTCTTCATCACTTAATGTGTTAGTAGCAGTAATAGTAATTGATTGTTCTTTCTTAGTACCTAAATCTTTTGCTTTAACATTAACAATACCATTTGCATCTATATCAAATGTAACTTCTATTTGTGGTACTCCTCTAGGTGCAGGTGGAATGTTAGTTAATTGGAAGTTACCAAGGGTCTTATTATCATTAGCCATTGGTCTCTCACCTTGTAATACATGGATATCAACAGCAGGTTGATTATCAGCAGCAGTTGAGAACACTTGACTCTTACTAGTAGGAATTGTAGTATTTCTAGGTATTAATACTGTCATTACTCCTCCTAGTGTTTCAATACCAAGTGATAATGGTGTTACATCTAGAAGTACGATATCATTAACATCTCCTGTTAATACTCCACCTTGAATAGCGGCTCCCATAGCTACTACTTCATCAGGATTAACTTCTTTTGAAGGTTCTTTATTTAATTCTTTCTTAACTAGTTCTTGTACGCAAGGTATTCTAGTAGAACCTCCTACTAATAATACTTTATCAATATCTTTAGCAGATAAGTTAGCATCTTTTAAAGCTTTTCTTACTGGTTCAGTAGTAGATTCTACTAAATCACTAATTAAGTCTTCAAATTTAGCTCTAGTTAAACTCATATTTAAATGAATTGGACCATCAGTACCTTGTGATATAAATGGTAATGATATTTCAGTAGTAGTCATACCACTAAGATCTTTTTTAGCTTTTTCAGCAGCATCTTTAACTCTTTGCATAGCCATTTTATCTTTAGTTAAGTCTACACTAGTTTCTTTCTTAAATTCACTTACGATGTAATCCATAACTCTTTCATCAAAGTCATCACCACCTAAATGGTTATTACCACTAGTTGATTTAACTTCAAATACACCATCACCTAATTCTAGGATAGATACATCAAATGTACCACCACCTAAGTCATATACAAGTACTGTTTGGTTTTTATCTTGTTTATCTAGACCATAAGCAAGAGCTGCTGCTGTTGGTTCATTAATAATTCTTTCTACCTCTAAGCCAGCAATCTTACCTGCATTCTTAGTAGCTTGTCTTTGTGCATCATTAAAGTATGCAGGTACTGTAATAACAGCCTTTGTAACAGTCTCGCCTAAGTATGCTTCAGCAGTCTTCTTAAGATCTCCTAGTATCATAGCAGATACCTCTTCTGGAGAATATTCTTTTCCATTAGCAGATACTTTTTCACTAGTACCCATTTTTCTTTTAATTGAAGATATTGTATCTTTATTAGTTACCATTTGGTTTTTAGCCTTTTGACCTACAATTATATCTCCATTTTTAAATGCTACTACTGATGGAGTTGTTCTCATACCCTCAGGGTTTGTTATAACTTTTGCTTCACCTCCATCGTATACAGCAACACAACTATTAGTTGTTCCTAAATCTATTCCTATAATTTTACTCATATTTATCATTTCCTTTCTTATTTATCATCATCAAAGTCATGAATGACTTTAATATTTTTTTCTTTATTTATATTTTCCTCTTTTTTATTCTTTTTTATATTCATGTATAATAGATAACTAACTAAAGCAATTAATATTACTGGTAATAGCCAAATAACAAACTTAACTGCTAGAACTGCTAGTAATATTGATACTATTATATATATTATTTCTTTTATAGTATCTTTATTCATTTACTTTCACCATAGCAGTTCTAAGTACCCTATCTTTATACATATAACCTTTTTGTAACACTACTGTTACAACTCCTGATTCTTTAGTTTCATCATGATCAACAACAACAGCTTGTTCTAATGCTGGATCAAATTCTTTACCTAAACAATCTATTTCTTTTACTTCAAACTTTTCAAGTAAATCTTTTATTTGCTTATACATAAGTTTAAAGCCTTCTAGAAACTTAGATACTTCATCTTCTAAGTTATCATCATCCATACTTATTGCTCTTTCAAAGTTATCTAAGATAGGAAGAAAGCCTTTTAAAATATCTTCTTCAGCATATTTTATTATTCTATTAGTTTCTTCATCTTTTCTTCTTTTATAATTAATAAGTTCAGCTTGACTTCTTAGAAGTGCTTCCTCTAGATTCTTTATTTTATCTTCTAGTTTATTATCACCACAAGAGCATTCTTCACTACAAGTACACTCTTCTTTAGCCTCTTTGCAGTTACATTCTTCATTACTACAATGTTCTTTCTTTATTTCTTTTTCTTCTTTTTTATGTTTATTATTCTTCTTTTCCACTTTGACCTCCTAAATTATTTTTAATGTAATCTAGTAGTGTTACCACTCTATCATACTCCATTCTCTTTGGTCCAATTATTGCTATTGTTCCTTCGGTTCCATCTATATTATATTTAGTTTTAATAACTGAAACATCATCTGTAAGTTCTGTTTCACTACCAACATAAATATTTATTCCATTATCTTCTTCTTTCATTTTAGAAATACTATCTATATCTTCAAATTTACTAAGTATTTCTTTTACTTTATCGATATTAGTAAATTCTGGTTGCTTTAACATATTAGTTCTTCCACCAAAGTAAGCATTTTCTCTTTGGGCGGAAGTAAATTCATGAAATGCATCATAAAAGGTATTATAAAGTACTTCATATTGACCAACATAATCTTTTATAATTGGTTTTACTTCATACTCTAGTTTTTCACTTACCTCGTTAATAGGAGTACCTATTACTAATTTATTTATTAATTCTACTGTTTTCTTTACATCTTCTTTAGGAACAGTATTGGGTAAGTATAATGTTTTATGTTGTACTACTCCTTTATCTGTTATTACTATAGATAATATTTTATTATCTTCTAGTGGAACCACTTCTACTTTCTTAAGTCTATTTTCTTTAGAAGCACCTCCTAGTACAACTGCTGTATAGTTAGTTATCTCACTAATTATTTCTATACTTTTCTTAATAGTATCATTTAAATCTAATGTATTATTTCTAAAAATAGTTTGAAGTTTTAACATATCTTCTCCTGTCATATTTTTAGGTTTCATTAAATTATCTACATAATACTTATAACCTTCTTCACTAGGTATTCTTCCTGATGCAAAATGATTTTTTTCAAGTAGATGTAATTCTTCTAAGGCTACCATTTCATTTCTAATTGTAGCACTAGAACATTTTAATTTCTTACAAATATGATTTGAACTTACTGGTTTAGCAGTTCTAATATATTCTTCTACTATTACTTTTAGTATTTCATTTTGTCTCTTGGTGATCATTATATCACTTCCTTTAGCAATTCTTTATTTCCATTGCTAATATCATTATATTACTATTTTTTAGCAATGTCAACATAAAATTGCTAATTTTTTTATTTTTTTATATTTCTATTGTAATATCATCTTACATAGTAGTTTATAGTCAAAGTCTATAAACTAGATATCAACCATATCTATTATATTCGCAGTTGATACTTGTATATTAAAATATTTAATTTTACTTAGAATATAATTTAGTATGAAAAAGAAATATATTTTATTATTAATGTTATTATTAATTATTATTATTTCTATTTGTTTGATATATAGAAATAATAATAAAGAGGATACTGATATCAAAGTTAAATATCCTATATATGAATATTATAAATTAAATAAAGTTATTACTAAGAATATTAATTATTATTTAAAAGATAATATAGATAATTATTATTTTCTTTATATTGATTATAAAGATTATGAATATAAAGAATATATATCTATAGTATTATATATATCTTATTTTACTGGAGGAGCTCATCCTAATTATGGGATTAAAACTATTAATTATAATAAAAATACTAATAAATTTATTGATATAGATGATCTTATTAATAGGGATAAAGATATATTAAATAAATTATCTATATATTCTAGAGAATATTTTAGTAATAATGATATGTTTAATGATAAAGTTGTGTTTGATATGATGATTGATGGTACTAAGAGTATTAAGGATAATTATAAATATTTTAATATTACTAGTGATGGTTTAATTATATATTTTAATAGATATCAAATAGCTCCATACTACTATGGGGATTATAGTATTACTATTCCTTATAATTATTTAGATTTAAGTATTTGAAATATTTTATTTATATGATAAAATTAAATAAAGGAGAATTGATAAAATGAATATAAAATTATTTAAGAAAGCTATTCTTTTAATACATGGTTTTGCTGGTGGTAGTTATGATTATAATAGTCTAAATAATGATTTAGAATTATATAATAGTTTTGATGTATTTACTTTTACTTTACCAGGACATGAAAGAATGATTATTGATAAGGTAACTAGAAAAGATTGGATTAAAAAGGCTGAAGATGAATTAGAAAAAATAATAAATGCTGGTTATAGTGAAGTATATATAATTGGTCATAGTATGGGTGGTGTTATTGCTTCATATTTAGCAAGTAAATATAAACAAGTTAAAAAACTAGTACTAGCTGCTCCTGCCTTTCATTACTTAGCTTTTAAAGGAGATAAAGTTGATATTTTAGAAAGTATTAAAAAACTTCCTAATTTATTTAAGAATTATAATCCTGAAGAAGTATTATCTAGGTTATTTAAAGTACCTGCTCCTACGATTAGGGAATTTATGAAGTTAGTGGAAGAACATACTGGAGACGTTAAAAATATTACTTGCCCTACTTTAATATTACATGGTGATAAAGATGATATTGTACCATATGATTCTGTATTATATGTTTATGATAATATTAAATCTAAGAGTGTTACTTTAATTGAATTAAAGACTTTAACTCATGATTTATTTATGAATGATAGATATGAAGAAGTAAAGGGTTTAATTATTAAATTCTTTAAAACGATACCTATTGATAAGAAAATACAAAAAAAGATATAAGAAAAGAGACTCATTATAAGGTCTCTTTTACTTTTTTATATCCTCTTACTGATAATACTAACATACTAATAATTATTAGATAATTATATAAATTACTTTGTTCTACTCCAGTTTGAGGAGGTAATTCTTCAATATCTCCAGTACCCATAGTATTAGTATAAATATATTCTACATATATAGTATCATCTATATAAGTACCATTTTCATTGCCATTAATTTCTTTTAAACTATAACCAAAGAAATCTTTTTCTTCAGTATTATATTCTTTACCTACTAAATCAGTAGTTCTAACTTCAGTAGTAAGTTCGTTACCATCAGTATCCTTATAAGTAGCAATTACTACACCATAAGGTACTTTATCAGTGACTTTGTCTTCATCAGTAATTTCATTATTACCATAAATTAATCTCGATTCAACTTTATTAGTAACTTCACTACCTACATTTGTATATCTTAATTTAATATCAAATGATTCATTTATTACTTGATTATTTTCATCTATATTATATGTTTCTTTACATGTAATTACTTTTCCATCTAAAGTACATCTCTTATCCATAGAAGTAATAACTACATTATATGGTAATATATCAGTAAGTTCTAAAGTAACTTCTCCAACATAATTTTCTATTTTACCATTATAATTTAATACATAATTATATTCTGAATTAATATCAGTAATTTGGTTCTTTTGTAATTTAGTTACATCGTTTTCAGTTATTTCACCATTATTTTTAATATAATTATAAATAACTGTAATGGTAGAACCTGCTACAAACTTACCACTAGCATTATCAGGCAAAGTTTTAGTATCTAATGTATATCCATAGAATGATTTAGCACTAGTCTCATAGCTTACTCCACCTAAATTAGTTTTAGTATCTTCTACTTCTAACACTGTGTTACCACTTATATGTTTTACTACTAAATTTCCTTTTAATACTTCAGTTTCAGTTTCAGTCTCTTCTGATGGAATTTTATTTTCATCTAAATCTACTACTGTTTGAGCTTTATTAATAATTTTATCAGAGTCAATTCCTACAAACACTAATTCTAAGTCAAATGATGCATTTACTTCAAATACTCCATTTATATAGTCTTCCTCTGTTATATTATTATACTCTTTAATACAAGTAATAGTTTTATTACCATCATATGTACAAGTACTAGGTAATTTAGATTTATTAATATTAATAGTATAAGGTAACATATCTTTAACTATTAATTTAGCATTTCCTACATAATCTTTTATTTTAGCAGAACTACTTATAGTATAATTAAATACTCCATCAATACTATTAATAGTATTAGGTCCTGTTTTCTCTACTTTAGGTTCTTCTACAGTACCATCATTCTTAGTATAGTAATATGTTACTGTTATTTTACCTTCAGTATATTTGCCATCTTTATTTTCAGGTAATTTATTTTCATTTAATGTATATCCTAATATTTCTTTAGGACTAGTGGTATAATTAGTACCTGCTAGTTTTTCTCCTAATTCTTCTTTTGGAGCAATTTCACTATTAGTATTTTCATCTTTAAATAATACTTCTACAGTACCTTTAATTTCTACATTAACATCTTCAGAATCTTCAGTTCCATCAGTAGTAGTATTATTAACTACTGTAACACCACTAGCTATATTAGTTAACTTATCACCATTAACACTTATATAGTCATTATATTTTACCATATATTCAATAGTAACATTAATAGGATAAGCACTCATATATTTATCTATATTATAAATCTTAGTCCAAGTAATAGTATTATTTTCTTCATTATATATACCGTTATTTAAAACACTATTATTAACATCTATACTTTGTGGTAATGTATCAGTAATAGTAACTCTTACTACATCACCTTCTCTAACATTATTAAGTATTGTATTATAATTTATTGTGTAACCAACTTTATTATCTAAACTTGTTACAGTATTCATATTTGCTTTTTTAGTAATAGCTTCATCAGTATAACTAAATTTTTTAGCAGTATATAAAACATTTATAACATTCTTAGAAATATCTGTTGAAATAACAAGACTTTCTGGATTTACGCTATTAAATTCATAGCCATTTCCTGCATCAGCAAGATAAGCATTCTTATCATTATCATTTAGAGTGATAGCATCATTTTTATGAGCGTTTCTTGTATCACTAGAACCTAAATAATTTCTATCATTAGGATTAGTTATTTCATCTTTATAATAATTAATAACATAATTATATGTATTTTGTACCCAATATACTTCGGCACTTTCACTACTTGTAATAGGATTTGTTAATCCATCACCAGTTAATGTAAATGAATTATTATTATGATTACCATTAGTTCTATACCAACCAGTAGCACTATCTTTATCTTTTATTTCAATATTAAATGAATATACTTTTTCTTCTTCAGTAATATCACCAACTTTAATAGTTACATCTTTACCATTAACAGTAATATCTTGACTATCTTTAGTACCTTCAACATACTTAAAGTTATCTCCAATTACATCTGTTAATACACCATTGGTAGCAGCAATAGAAGTTTTTATATCCTCAAATATAGTCTTAAAGCTATCTGCTATACCTGTTGAATTTGCTTCTTTATAAAATCCTTTTTCTTCTTTGTTATACTCATAATAATAATCTCTGTAGCCATAAACTTTAGTCATAGTAGTATCAGAAGATATTTTTTTAAGGACATCTTTAGCAGTAGCATCATTTTCGATACCATAACCAATAGAGAACACTGTTATTTTATTGTCATTCTTAGCTTCATATGCTCTATCCATTGCTCTATCAGTGGCACTCTTGCCATTACTACCACCACTAGTAGGTTGACCATCACCAATTACAACAATATACTTTTGAGCATTTGGATCAGTTATCTCTTTTAATTTATCAATAGCATTACTTAATCCTGCTTGTAAGTTTGTATTTCCTTCAGGATGCCCGAAATCACGAGCTGTTAATGCAGTATGACTAAACTCAGTAGCAATACTAGCACTTCCTGAAAAAGCAACCAAAGAAATATTAGTATTTTCTACTTTAGATAAACTATCAGAAAAACTAATTGCACCATTAACAGCACTTTCCCATTTATCTTGCGTTAAAGCATTAGGCATTTCTCCTCTATTATAATTACCTCTACAAGTAATTTTTGTACCATCAGCAGCAGTGTAATGAACATTCCAATTATCTTTAGATATGTAAGAATATCCATTTTTAGCACCATCACAAATCATACTACCAGAAGTATCAAACACAACTACTACATATACTGGTTTTGTAACTGTAGTAGAATCTTCCTTGTTCTTTCCTTTCACTCTTAGTTCAACATTATATATTCCATTTTCAGCATCTAATTTAGTAACTGTCTTGGTAACTAGTGCTTCATCAGTTTCATAATCACCAGAATATATAGTTGCATTATTGCCATCATTTACTACTTTATTATTAATACCAACATCACCTTTAACTGGTTCTCTATTAGATATTTCATTAGCAAATACCTTAATAGGAGTCATTAAATCTGATACTATCATTGCTGTAAGTACTAATATTTTAGTAAACTTCATAAAATTTTTTTTCATTTAAACCCTCCTCAATATAATTAATAAATATTTTTTTTGATAATTATGATAATCTTTATGTGTACTACAAGTTTGAAGTATTAATATTTCATCATCTTTAGTTACTTCTACTCCTGTATCATACATAGACTTACTTTTTAATTTCTTTAAGTGATTTAAATATTCTTCTTCACTATTAAAATTAATATTCATATATGAATAATCAGTAGGTTCTACATACACAGAGAATATTTCATACCTCTTTTTAGTAGTACTAGTAGTTAAATCTACATACTTATGATTATCATAATAATCTTTATCATAAAACTCTTCTAATATCTTAAATGGCATATCAATTTTAGAAGAATTATGACCATAAATTAATAATTTTTTACTACTATCTATATCTACTCTATAATCTAAGTAAATACTACCCATATAGTTGCTATTACCATATGCATCATGATTTAAATAGTAGTCATTATCACTCCCCTGTAATACAGGTACTATATAATCAGTATTTTCTATTTCTAAAATACCTTTTATATCATTATTATTATATTCTTCTCTAACTTTAGTAATAACATCACTATAGTTAATAGGATTTGTTATGTTATCATTACTTTCTATATCAATATTAAGTTGATAATCCTTCTTTTTACTAGTAGGTAATTCTACTAACATCAAAGCAATACTTAATATTAAAATAGTACTTGTAATATAAATTATTACTCTTTTTTTATTTTTCATAATACCCCCATTAGATGGTTTATTATTATATCAGATTTTATCTTTTTGTCAATAATTATAATGAAAAAAGAAGTATTAACAAGAATCCCCTTATTAAAAACTTCTTACTTCATCTATATTATGTACTAATATTATATATTTTAAACATTATTTTAATAATAATTTATTAATAACTTTATCAAATATTTCATTAAATTTATTTACTTCTTCTATAGTGTTCTTACAAGATAAACTTATTCTAATGCTATGAGTTGCTATATTATTATCTGGATATAAACTATATACACTACTAGATAAATCACTAGTAGAGCAAGCACTTTTTGTAGATATATAAATATTTTTTTCTTCCATAGCATGAATAAATGTCTCTGGTTTTATATTTAATATGCTAAAATTAATTATATAAGGTATACTATTAGAAGTACTATTAATATGAATATTATCATATTTTTTTAAATTATTAAGTATTTTATTATTTAATTCTTCTATATATTTATAATTATCTTCAACCTTAGGAATTATTAATTCTAAAGCTTTCATTAAGCTACATATTAATGGTAATGCTGGTGTACCACTTCTGTAAACTGTAGTACTCTTTCCTCCATGAATTAAATTATCAATAACAATATTATCTTTCTTTATAAGTAAGCCTATTCCTTTCATACCAAATATCTTATGACCAGACATACTCATAAAATCCATATCATTAAAATCTACTTTTATTTTACCTATAGCCTGAGTAGCATCAACATGGAAATAACATTTAGGATAATTATTTATAATTTTTTTTATTTCTTTTATATTTTGTTTAATACCTAGTTCACTATCTACATAAGAAATAGCTACTAATATGGTTTTATCATTTATTAATTCTTTTAGATTATCTAAATCTATTAATCCATCTTTATTTATTTTAACATAATCAATTATAAAGCCTTTACTTTCTAAGTATTTAACTGTTTCTATAGTACTAGAATGTTCTAAATGTGTAGTAATTATATGATTACCACGATTCTTATATCTAGAAGCAACTCCTTTTAAAACAGTATTATTAGATTCTGATGCTCCTGATGTATAGATAATCTCACTAGGTTTTACATTTAATAATCTAGCAATTTTCTCAGTAGCATATTCTTCTAACTCCTTAGATTTAACTCCAAGACTATGAATAGAATTAGAGTTTCCTGGATATTCAGTACATACTTTATTAAAAGTTTCTAATACTTTAGGATCAACAAATGTAGTGGCACTATTATCAAAATAAATCATAATATTCCTTCTTTCTCTTAGTATTTTATCACAGATATTATTTTTTTTAAAGTAAATTTATTTACTTATTTAAAATATTAGTTTATGATATTTACAGGTGATTTTTATGAATGAAAAGAATCTAATTACTTATTATAATAAATTTAATGAAGATAAAAGATTAACTAGAAGACATGGTATTATTGAATATAGGACCGCTACGAAATATATTCATGAATATTTAAATACTATGGATAATCCTAAAATAATTGATATAGGAGCAGGTACTGGTGCCTACTCTATTCCTCTTGCTAATGAAGGTTATGATGTAACAGCAGTAGAATTAATAAAGCATAATTTAATGACATTAAGGAAAAATAGTGATAAAGTAAAAGCTTATTTAGGTAATGCTATAGACTTACATAAATTTAAAGATAATACTTTTGATATTGTTTTACTATTTGGTCCTATGTATCATTTGATTAGTAATGAAGATAAAATAAAAGCACTTAGTGAAGCTAAAAGAATTGTTAAAGAAAATGGCTTGATTTTTATTAGTTATTATATGAATGAATATGCTATTATTACTCATGGTTTTATGGAAAATACTATTAAAGAAGATATTAAAAATAATCTTATTGATCATAATTTTCATATTACTCCTAATGAAGATGATTTATATAGTATGGTTAGATTAGAGGATATTAATTATTATAAGGATACTTTAAATTTAAAAAGAGTTAAAATACTATCGCAAGATGGTCCTACTGACTACTTAAGAAAAATTATTAATAAAATGGATGAGGAAACTTTTGAAATATATTATAAATATCATTTATCTATATGTGAAAGAGAAGAACTACTAGGAGCATCTTCTCATGTACTAGATATACTTAAAAAATAAATAAATTTTAACATAATTGTAAAATATGTTAAAAAAATGAGTAGAAAAACTAGGTTTCTACCCTTTTTTTATTACTTTATTACATAATGGAATTAGTATTCCTCCTAAACTATTACCTAGTATCATTACTAATAAATATAATAATGTATTTAAACTCCAAGTAGATGATACTGAGAAATAATACATATTTGCTATACAGTGCTCAAATCCACATAATATAAATACTATTACTCCTAGAAATACTGCTAGATACTTACCAATATCTTTTACTTCTTTATATGTATTTACTGCTAGATACATAAGTATTCCACAAAAGAACGATAATATTAATATACTAATTAAAGTATCATTTAACTTAATATCTGCTAATGTCTTAGCCTTTTCACTAATCATAGTATATATTCTAGTATACTTTAAAATAAAGCCAACAAAAAAGGTTCCAATAAAATTACCTATCAAAGTTATTATTAATTCTCTAATATATTTTTTATTAAAATTATTAATTAAATAGCCTATCTTACCTGTATATAGATTAAAACTATATACTACTATTATAAATAATCCTATAGCAAATAATATAGAACCAACAATTTTATTATCTAATGATAAATAAATTGTTCCACCTATTCCTATCATAATACCTGCCAAAATACTCTTTATTAAAATTTCTATATTGTACTTCATATATAATCTCTACTTTCTATTTTTAATTTCCGCTTCATATAATTTACGATATTCATCACAATTCTTAAGTAAATACTCATGAGTACCTTCAGACACTATCTTACCATTATCCAAGAATAATATTCTATCAGCATTAATAATAGTAGATAACCTATGAGCAATAATAAGTATTGTATATTCATTTTTCATATTGTTAATAGCGGTCTGAATTTTTTCTTGTGTCTCATTATCTAATGCACTAGTAGCCTCATCAAACAAAATAATCTCAGTTTTCTGAACTAATGCCCTAGCAATAGCAAGTCTTTGTTTCTGCCCACCAGATAAATTAACACCACCTTCACCTATTACAGTATCATATTTATCGGGTAATGAATTAATAAATTCATCCAAACAAGCTAGCTTACATGCTTCTTTCATTTCTTTATTCGTCAAGTTACTCTTAACTAATCTTAAATTATCTTTAATACTCATATTAAAAATATATGGATTTTGACTTATAATAGTAATATTACCTCTGATAGAATCTTTATCTAATTTTTTTATTTCAACACCATCAATCGTAATACTACCTGAATCTACATCATACATTTTGCAAAGCAAATTAAATATAGTTGTTTTACCTGCTCCAGATTTACCCACAAAAGCAACCGTCTCATTAGCATTAATTTTAAAACTCAACTTATTCAAAACTTTCTTTGTAGAATAAGCAAAAACAACATCTTTAAATTCAAAATTTCCATTAACTTTATCTAAATGTACATTACCAAACTTTTCTTTTTTAAACTCATCACCATTAGTAATAGCAAACACTCTTTCAGCAGATAAATTAAAATCTTTTATTTGTTCCAAAAAATTACCTACAAAATATGCTGATGAAGAGACCTTACCAGAATAATTATATAGTACAAGTGCTATTGAAGGTATTAATATCTTATCTTTTAATAATAACACCAATAAAACAATTAAAATAAAATTTCCTAATGAACTAATATCCCACATCAAAACTCTATATTTTTGGTTTCTTTTTTGTAAACTAAACATCTTCTCATTACAATCATCAATTCTAGTAGACAATTCATTAGTAAAGTCTTTTTCACTATTAAGCATCTTAATATCTCTAGCTCCACGTACTAACTCTCCAATAAAACCAGAAACCTTTTCTTTGGACTTTCTAAATTCTTTATCATCTTGTTTTCTCATTTTAGTCCTAATATCCTCTAGCACATATAATATAACTGCAAAGAAAAGAACATAAATAAAAACCAACTTATTAACTACAAAAATTGCTACCAAAATACCTATATATTCAATATAACTAGAAACATTACCTATTAAATTATTAAAAATATCTGCAAGTTTAGATGTATCCCCAGTCATTCTTTGTATAAATACACCATTACTATTTTTATCTAAAGAATCATTTCCTATTTTTAATACACATTTTCCCAAATGGACTTCCAATCTTGACATAATATTTCTATATAATCTTGCCGAAATTCTATTCATTACATAACGATTAGTATTATTTATTAAATCAACTATTAACATAACAATAGCTACACCTAATATTCTCATATATTCATTAGAAGTAAGTTCAATAAGTATTTTTGCACTAAGTATAGGTAAAACTATACTTATACCTATTTGAAGTATATGTTCAAAAATAAGTATTATCAAACTCTTTTTATCACTCTTAATATATTTCCATACTCCCTTTAAATTACTAACAAACTCTCTCATCCTATCACCAACTACAATAGTAGTATAACAACAAAAAAAGAAAAAAGCAAGAACTACTTGCTTACTGGAAGTACTGATATACTTCTTGCTATATTTAATAGTTCTTGCTTAGATAATTTATCACTAACTACATAGTATTCAATATTATTATCAATCCAATTAACAGAATTTTCATTTACTATTGCTACAGTAGATGCCATTAATTCTAAGTCACCATAAGTAGGTACTATTAAATGTTCTTTTTCTTTAGCAATAGTCTCTTCTATTAGCATAAATGGATTATCACCATCAAATGTTAATATTAATCTTTCTCCACTTTCTTTAGTTACCTTCTCTTTATTAGATAAATGTGTATTAGAAGGAAGATACATAGGATAAATAACATCTTCTATACTACTAGTTTCTTCTGTTTTAGTACTATCTTTTTGTTCTTTATTATTATTAGTATTAGTATTTTTATTTTCAGTAGTAGTATTATCTTCACTAGGAGTATTATCTTCTTTAACATCAATAATTTCTTTTAAATCAAAATAACTATTTTTAAACTTACTATTTAAGTCTATCTTTTTATAATTCATTGATATTTGTTTATTACCATCTTTATCAATTACAGTGACTGATTTAATATTACTATTCTTATCAAGTAATATTTCTTGTTTTACTAGTTTAGGATTATTAGGATAATTAGCGGCCACTGTTAACTTATAACCATCTTTAGTCTCTTCAAATACTCTATTATCATCACTAGTTATATCTTCAAGAAGTGGAGATAATAAATATACTTGAGAATTGTTATATGGCCAATCACTTTGGAATTTAAAACTCTTATTTATTCTAGGAGTAACTACATATACTCCTTCTGAATTACGAAGAATTATTTGTTCATGATTATTAACATTATTAACTAATCTTACTTTATAATTATCTTTTCTAGCATATGATACTTCAACATCATATGTATAGATATCTTCATTATTAACTATTTCTAATGTACCTTCTATATAATAAGAATTAGCATTATTAATCTTTTTAGTTAAATCTTTAATAATATCTGACTCAGTAGCTTTACCACATCCTCCTAAAAGAAATAATCCTCCTACTAAAAGAAACAATAATTTTTTTTTCATTTTTCACCTCTTTTTGCTTTCTGATAAATTATATTAGTTTAAATTTCTTATATGATGAATAATTATTCTTTTTTGGTACAAAATAAAAATAAAAAGGAGGAAGAAAATGAATACATTATATAAAATAGCTCTAACTATAGGTATTATAGGATGTCTTAATTGGGGTTTAGTAGGTTTATTTAATTTCAATTTAGTTGAATATTTATTTGGTGATGGTAGTTTACTTACTAAAATAGTTTATGTATTAGTATTTATATCTGGTCTTATAGAGATTGGTATCTATACTAAAGATTTAGACTAACTGATTATGAATATAATTCATAGTCTTTTTTTATACAATAAATTTTATTTTCGAAACTACAGGTTCGAAAATACCTCGGAAGACTACAGGCTGAAGAGGAAATAAAATAAATGATAATTTTAACTTATTAATCTATTTATATAGATTTTTTTAAATTTTTATAGTATAATTAAATAGGTGATATTTGTGAATTACAGAACTAATTTCAATAGTAGTTTTGCCAATCGTGGTATGGCTCTTGAAAATGACATCAATGAAACCAATAAATATTATCGAGAATATGATATAGCTTTAGTATATAAGAAGCCTACTCCTATTAGGATAACTAAAACTAATTACCAGAATATGCGAGTTACTGATGGTTTCTTTGAATGTCCATCTACACTAGACTATAATGGAGTATATAAAGGTTATTATATAGAATTTGATGCCAAAGAAACAAGAAGTAAAACAAGTTTTACTATCAATAATATTCATAATCATCAAATAGAATATATAAAGAAAGTAATAAAACATGGTGGTATAGTTTTTTTAATAGTAAGATTCACACTATTAGATAAAAATTATATATTAAAGGGAAAAGACTTAATTCAATTTATAGATAGTAATGATAGAAAGTCTATTCCACTATCCTACTTTGAAGAAAATTGTTATAAAATAGATATAAAATATGCACCTAGATTAGATTATATTAAATATGTAGATAAGATGATTAAAGAACTATGAATATAATTATTGCATTATTATTTATAATTATAACAATTTTAAGTATTATTGTATTTAAAGTAAAAGGATTGTTTACTCTATTAATTAGTATTCCACTAGTTATTATGTACTATAAAGCTAGCGATATAATTAAATTATTAAAAAAGAAAGAAAGGAACAATAATGATAATGTAAATTTATCAGAAAGAAAGGAAGTTGAATTTGTGAGCTCTAGAGATAGAAAAAAAGGGGTTAAGGTTGAAAAAAAAGAAAAGAAAACTAAAAGTAATAATAATGAAAGTAAAAGCAAAAGTAAAAAGAAAATTAAGGTAAATATCAAGCCTACTCGTAGTAGAGATAATAGAGAAAAGAAAAAAAGTATTGGTGATAAAAAAGGTATTGGCAAAAAAGCACTTACTATTATATTAGGACTTGCTATATTTGGTGTCTTTGCTGCGATGGCTTTTATGATTTATATTGTTATAAGTACTGGTAATTTTGATCCAGAAGCATTAAAAAATCAAGATCAAACAGTAGTTTATGATAAAGATGGTAATATATTTGCTACTTTAGGTGCAGAAAAAAGAGAATCTGTAGAATATGATGAATTACCTCAAGTATTAATTGATGCTTTAATTGCTACTGAGGACTCTAGATTCTATGAACATAATGGTGTTGATATGGCTAGATTCTTAAAAGCAACTGCTCTTAATTTAATGGGTAAAGATGATGCTGGTGGTGCTTCTACTTTAACAATGCAAACAGTTAAAAATAATTTAACAAAGAAAGATAGTAAAGAAAATAATAAAATTAAAAAAATAATTAGAAAATTTCAAGATGTTTATTTATCCGTATTCTTTATGGAAAAGAAATATAGTAAAAATGAAATATTAGAAATGTATGTTAATGATAGCTGTTTAGGTGGAAGAATATATGGTGTTGGAGAAGCAAGTAAATATTACTTTGGTAAAACTGTTTCTGAACTTAGTTTACCAGAAGCTTCACTACTTGCTGGTATGTATCAAGCTCCTAATAAATATGATCCATATAAACATCCAGAAGCTGCTGAAAAAAGAAGAAATACTGTTCTTACTCTTATGGTAAGACATGGTTATATTACTGAGGAAGAAAAAAATATGGCTACTGATGTTAGTATTGAAAGTATGCTAGCAGGTGGTTCCGGTCTTGGAGAATATGAAGGTTACTTAGATACAGTTATTCAAGAAGTAAAAGATAAAACTGGTGATGACCCTTCATTAGTATCAATGAAAATATATACTGCTCTAGATAGAAGTATTCAAGATGGTATTAATAAAGTACTTAGTGGTGAGGATCATACTTGGGCTGATGATTCAGTACAAGCAGGTATTGCTATTACTAATGTTAATGATGGTACAATCGTTGCTATTGGTGCTGGTAGAAATAGAACTGCTGGTGACTGGAACTATGCTACTCAAGCTTTAAGACAACCAGGAAGTACCGCTAAACCAATATTTGATTATGGTCCTGGTTTTGAATATAATGATTTTTCTACTTATACTCTATTTAATGATGAGCCTTGGACTTATACTAATGGACCAGAAATAGGAAACTGGGATGGTTCTTATCAAGGATTAATTACATTAAGACAAGCTCTTAGTGTATCAAGAAATATTCCGGCGTTAAAAGCTTTTCAACAAGTAGATAAGAAGAATATTGTTACATTTGTTAATGGTTTAGGAATTGATGTTGCATATAGTACTAAATCAGAAAACTATAAGAAAAATGAAAATAATGGTTCAGATAATTTAATTAATGAAGCATATTCTATTGGTGGTATGTCATATGGTGTAACACCTCTTGATATGGCCGAAGCTTATGCCTCATTTGCAAATGGTGGATATCATATTGAAACTCATGCTGTTACTAAAATAGAATATCGTTCTTCTGGTAAAACAGTTGATTTTAGTGTTGATAAAGAAAAAACAATGGCAGACTCTACTGCTTACTTAATGAATAATGTTTTACAATATGCTGTTGAGCACGGATTTAATGGTGGTGCTAGAGTATATGGTTCTACTGTTGCTGCTAAAACTGGTACCTCTAACCTATCAGATGATGTATGTAGAGCAAAGGGAATTCCTATAGGATCAGTAAATGACTTATGGACTGTAGCTTATACTCCTGAATATTCAGTTGCTTTATGGTATGGTTATGAAAAAGTTGATAAAGATCACTATTTAGGTGGTGCTAGTGCTCCTAAAGATGCTGTTATGCGTTCTGTTATGAAATATGTACCAAAAACTACTAAGACTTGGGAAATGCCTTCTTCAGTAGTAGCGGTTACTGTTGAAAAAGAAACATGGCCTGCTAAACTACCTAGTGAATATACTCCTGATGATATGAAAATAACAGAATATTTTAAAAAAGGTACTCAACCTACTGAAATATCTGAAAGATATGCTAAATTACCTGATGTTACTAATTTAAATAGTTCTAAAACTATTGGAGGATATAAATTAACTTGGAATTGGAAAAAACCTGATGTATTAGATGATTCTTATTTAAGTAAATACTTTAGTCAATCAGTATTTGGTAAACAATCTGGTAGTTATTTACAAGCTAGAATTAATTATAATAATAATACTCTAGGTGGTATTGGTTTTGGTATATATGTTAAAAATAGCTCTGGTAGTTTAGAGAGAATAGCCTTTACTACTGATAATGAATATACTTATGTTCCAAGTAGTGTTGGAGATTCTCAAGTAGTAGTAAAAGCCGAATATAAATCATTTAAATCAAATGCAAGTAATGGTGAAGAAATATCTGTAAAAAGTGATGGTTCAATATTAAAATTAAGTGTTACCTTAAAAGGAAATAATCCTCTTGAAGTAACCAAAGGAGAATTTAAAGATCCTGGTGTAACCTACACTAGAAATGCAAAAATAACTTATGAAATAAATAATAATAGTTATAGTAATGTATCAGATCTAGAGTCCGCTATTAACAGCTTAGACACTGGTACATATACCCTTACATATAAAGCAACATTAAATGGTGAATCTGCTACTGCAATAAGAAAAATAATTATAAAATAGAGAGAATTGCTTCTCTCTATTTTCTTATATATTTATAATAATAATCTGAACTTTTCTTTAATTCCTTATTGAAATTATCCAACCCTATTTCTTCAGGAATTGTTTTTTTACTTGAAAACAAATTAGTTCCAAGTCCTAGTCTATCACCTTCAATTGATACTCCTAAGGCCGCTAATGTGGTAGGAAACATATCCATTGTTGTAAATACCCTATTCTTATTATTTACTGGTAATACTCTTGAATTAATGAAAGCATTGTATACTACTCTATCATAATTATTATCGATATTATAGAAATTTTCTTGCATTGTCGGATGATCTCCTGTTAAAACAATAGTGGTATTTTCGTAAAAATCTTGTTCTTGAATCCAAGAGATAAATTCCGCTATCATACTATCAGAACAGTAAAATGAATTAGCATAAGCTTCACTAAAGATAGTATCACAACTCTTATCTAAGTAACCATCAGTAAAATGGGTGTCTGCTGTTAACATTGTAAAATTAAATGGTTTACTATCTTTAGATATTTCTGTTAAATATTCTTTAGCATAAGTAAATAACTTACTATCTTCATAACCCCACCACTCATGATAATTACTATCTATTTTTCCTTCTTCTACTGCTGTATAATAATCACTTATTATATAACTATGATTACTAAAGTATGATCTTCTGCCACCAAAGTTAGCATCAGAGCCCATTAATAAATAATTATTATATCCTTCCATAGATAAAATATCACCTATCGTAGTAATATTATTAAAACTTGTGCTATTGCTACTACTAATATCATTTATTTTCACTTTAAGAGGAATACCAGCAGTTTGGGCTATCATGGCCGCTACTGTCCAACTAGTACCATATGATTCTCTAGCTCCTCCAAGTAAATTGGTATTAGAAAAATTAATATTGTTAAGCGCTATATTCTCTAAATTTGGTGTTACTGATATATCAAATACGCCACCATTCTTTTTACTAATATTAGTCATTTCTGTCGACTCTAAAAATATATATATTAAGTTCTGCTTTTTTTCAGGAAATTTTATTTCAACTTCATCAGGTTTGATATAATAGTCTTTAAATAAATCAGTATTTCTTAAACTATTAAATGCGTAATCAAAAAATCCTACTGTTATACCTAAATATATAATAGAGGCCGCTAATAAAATTCTACTATATCTTTTTATGTTTTTTATTGGCAAAAGAACAAGTTCTTTTTTTTCTTTATTTTTCTTAATATCTATACTGACTTTACGATCAAAATTTAATGTAGGAAGTATTAGTAATATATTTAATATGGTAAATAATATAAAACCATAAAATATTATAATAGCAATAGATACTACTGAAGTACCATTCATTCCCGCTACTTTAATTAAACTATAGATATATTGATCAAAACTAGCATTATGGATATTTTGACTTAAATAAAAAGAAAAGACAATAATAGCATTAGCAATAAATATTAGTATATATTTTTTTAAATTTATTTTTTTCATTTTCATCACCTAAAAACTGTACTAAATATAGTACAGTTATAATATACATTAATCTATTTAATTTGTCAAATTTTATTCTTCCATTAGATATTTGACAATGTTACCTAGTTTAATGGCATGTGATCCTTTAAACAATACTGCATCTCCTTCATGGAGTAATTCTTTTATTTTTTCGTGTGATTCACTTTCATTATTGAAATGATAATAATTTGTATAGTTATTTTCTTCTAAATATTTGTCAGTATATTTTGTATCAGTACCAATGGTTACTATAATATCTAATTTATTTTCTAAAAGCAATTTACCAATATTTTCATGTATTTCTTTATTATAATCACCAACTTCAAGAATATCTCCTACTACTGCTATTTTTCTTTTAGATGGTTCTTTTTCTAATATTTCTAATGATGATTTAATGGCATCTAATGATGAATTATATGTATCATCAATTATAGTTACACCATTCTTTGTCTTTTTGAATTCTAATCTATTTGATGTAAACTCATTAGTCTTAATTCCTTTTTGAATATTAGGAATAGATATATTACAAAGTTTTCCTACAACATATGCTACTAGGCTATTATAGATAAAGGCTGTATTATTAATTGGTGAAGTAATTTTATTATTCTCTACTACAAAGGTACTATTATTTATATCTTTAGCCATATAATCACTTTTATTATCAATACCTATAGTTATTACTTTATTTAATGACTTTATATAATCTAGATTGTTATGCATTATATCATTATCGTTATTTATAATTAGTGGTCCATTTAGTCCTTCTATTATTTCTAATTTAGCTTTCATGATGTTTTCTCTTGAACCTAAATTACCTATATGAGCAGTTCCTACGTTAGTTATTACCCCAATAGTAGGTCTTGCGATGTCGGTTAAATAAGAAAGTTCTCCAAAGTGATTCATTCCCATTTCTACTACTAAAATATCTTCATCAGTTAATTTTAATATTGTAAGAGGAAGACCAATATGATTATTATAGTTGGCTTCTGTTTTTAATACTTTATATTCAGTACTTAAAACAGCCGCTATCATATCTTTAGTAGAAGTCTTTCCTACACTACCTGTTACTGCTACTACTGGAATATTATATAAACTTCTTTTATACTTAGCAAGAAGCCCTATTGCTTTAATAGTATCTTCTACTTTAACAATGGTTTTATCTTTATACTTATCATCTACTTCATCAATGTTATCTAGAATACATACACTAGCTCCTTTATCTAAAGCATCTTTATAAAATTTATTGCCATCAAAAGATTCACCTTTTATTCCAATATATACATCATCTTTATTTATTAATCTAGTATCTTTAGAAAAATTATTAAGTGGTAAATTGATGTCACCACATAATAATTTTCCATTACATACTTCTATTAAATCTTTTACATATATCATAGTTACACCTCTTATTTTAAACTATTCATTTATATCTTTAATTATACTATCTATATTAGATAGTTTATCATCTATTTCACTTAAAGAAATTTGTTTTTTTTCTACTACTATTTCTTCAGTTACTTCTTCTTTATCTTCTTTAGATATTAATTCACTTACAATATAAGAATCTATTATATGATCTTTTATTATATATGAACCATTACTATATCTATCCATAATAGATATTTCTGTTAGTTTTACTATTTTACTATAATCATCACTTACTATACCTATTTGATTCTTACTATTTATAATATAGGCCTTTATTATCTTACTTGGATTACTCTTTATTGTCTTCATAAGTAAGATTCCTCTTTTAGCTCTAGAAGTCTTTTCTAACTCAGTTAGGCGCATTCTTTTAGCAGTTCCTTTATCAGTAAGTATTGTTAAATATTCACTAGCAACATCAAATAATATGCCACTTACAACATAGTCATCTTTTAAACTAATAGCTTTAACACCTGCTGCTTTAATACCAACAACTGGTACTTCATTTATATCATACCATAATCCATATCCGTTTGAAGTGGCTATGAATACATTAGATAATGTAGAATCAGTAACAGATATTACTTCATCAGTACCCTTAAGATTCATCATCTTAATTGGTTTACTATATCTTTGTACTTTAAATTCATTTAATAGTGTTCTCTTAACCATACCATTCTTAGTAAAACTTGTTATATATCTTTCTTCATCAAAGTTATATACTGGTATTGAGTTAATTACTTTTTCTTCTGGACTTAAACTTATAATATTACTGATATGTTTACCAAGTTCTTTCCATTTTACTTCTGGAATATCATATACTGGTAAGTATAAATAGTTACCTAAATTAGTAAACAATAATAATGTATCAGTAGTAGTAATATTATATAAACCTGTTACATAATCATTTTCTTTTAAAGTAGTCTCTTCCTCTTTAGCAGTATTATAACTTCTTTGAGGTACTTTTTTAATGTATCCTTCATTAGTTACTACTACTACTACTTGTTCTTTAGGTATCATTCTTGTAGTATCAACTTTTATTTCTTCTAATTCTTCTCTTATTTCTGTTCTTCTTGGTATTCCATATTCCTTTTTTATCTTTCTTAAATCTTCTTTAATTACTGAATTAAGTTTATCTGGATTAGTAAGAATTTCTTCATATAATTTGATTTTTTCTTCTAATTTTTTCATTTCTTCTTCAAGTAGAACAACATCTGTATTAGTTAGTCTATATAATTGTAAATTAACTATAGCTTCTGCTTGTTTATCAGTAAAACTGTATTCTTTAACTAAATTTACTATGGCATCTGCTTTATTCTTGCTTCTTCTAATTAGGGCTATTACTTCATCTAATATTGATATTGCTTTTACCAAACCTTCCATTATGTGATAACTTGCTTTAGCTGTTTTTAAATCATACTCAGTACCTTTATATACTATTTCTTTTTGATGAGCTATATAAGCATCTAATATACCAAGTAACCCTAATTGCATGGGTCTACGATTAACAATAACGACATTGTTAAAGTTATAAGATACTTGTAAATCAGTATTTTTATAAAAATAATTTAAGATATTATTAGCATCAGCATCTTTCTTAAGTTCTACTGCTATCTGAAGACCATCTTTATCAGATTCATCCCTTACTTCAACAATACCATTTATTTTCTTATCTATTCTTATTTCATCCATTCTTTTTACTAATAGTTGCTTATTTACTTCATATGGTATTTCATCAATAATAATTTTGTTTTTCTCTATCTTAGTCTTAGCTCTTATAAATATTTTTCCTCTTCCTGTTTCATAAGCCTTCTTAATTCCATCTATGCCTAAGGCTATACCTCCAGTAGGAAAATCCGGCCCTTTGATATAATTCATTACTGTATCCAATCTAGAATTTGGATTATCTATTCTAAATACAGTAGCATCAATTACTTCTCCTAAGTTATGAGGTGGCATATTTGTAGCATAACCAGCACTTATACCAGTTGTTCCATTTACGAGTAAATTAGGAAATCTACTTGGTAAGACAGTCGGTTCTAGTAATCTATCATCATAGTTCGGAGCCATTGGTACAATACCTGTTTTATCTATATCACGAAGTAGTTCTCCTGCTATTTTTGATAACCTTGCCTCAGTATAACGACTAGCAGCAGGACTATCGCCATCTATTGAACCGTTATTACCTTGCATTTCTATAAGTGGTACCTCATTCTTCCACCACTGACTCATTCTAACTATTGCTTCATATATTGAACTATCACCATGAGGGTGATAATTAGCCATTACTAGTCCTACGGCATTAGCACTTTTCTTAGTAGGCTTATCATAGGTATTTCTTTCTTTATACATTGAATAAAGAATTCTTCTTTGAACTGGTTTTAAACCATCTCTAACATCAGGGATAGCTCTATCTTGAATTATATATTTAGAATATCTTCCAAAACTTTGTCCCATTATATCTTCAAGAGAATAATCATATATTTTCTTTATTATATCTTCCATCTATATCACCATATTAATTATATAGTATTTTTCCTTATTTTTCAAGGGCTTGACAAAAGATTTACATAATTAAAGCCCATAAAATAATATATATTTTATGAGCTTTAATTTTACCATGATTTATTAATAATAGTATTGGCATTTGTAACATAATTTACATTTTGTGCATAATTAGAAGAGATAGTACTCTCACTCAAGGCATCCTTTATTACAATCACATCACTTATTACACCTTTAAATAAGTTTGCTACACCTCCTGAAGAGTCTGGATCTGCTCCTATTATAATTGGCGTTGTAGAAGGTTTAATTGCTCCAGTTAAGGATTTACTGGCAACTAACTTTCCATTAAAATATAACTTTTGTGTGGTTCCGTCATACGTACCTACTACAACATACCATGTATCAGCAGAAAGACTAGATGATGAACTAGAATTAATTGTAGAATAACTAGAACTACTAGAAGGCATTATATCAAAGTATAATTTTTTATCACTGCTTACATATATATCAAATCCAGCTGATTCAGTATTAGCAACCAATTCCATGTAATCAGAAGGAAAACTCTTAACTTTAAATCTTACTACAACACTTAATTTAGAACCTAACGAAGTATTAGCAAAACCCTTAGTTAAATAAATATTAGTTCCATCAAAATATTTACCTCTATATATAGAATCCTTAACAAGAGTAGGACTATTTAATGAAGTAGACTTTGCTTTAACTAAAGTTTTTGTATTAGTATAAGTAGTTGTACTAGGTGTACTTTTACTAAAATATGTTGCTATAGTACTAGCTCCAATTGCCTGATCAATAACTGATACTTCTGATACATAACCAGGAAAATACTCTCCAGAAGCACTACCACCAGTATATGGATCAGCTCCCACTGCTATTTGAGCAGAAGTAGATTTAATACTTCCTGAAATAGTAGTACTACCAACCAAACTTCCATCCAAATACACCTTTATTGTAGTACCATCATATGTTCCAACAGCAGTATGCCACTCACTTAATGAAACAGCACCAGAAGAAGCAGCATATACATAAGCAGAACCAGTCGTAGTACGAATACCAAATTTTAATTTCTTGTCAGTGTCTATGACAAGTCCAAAACCACCAGTCTCCCAATTAGCTACTATATCAGCAAATTTAATAGGATAATCATCTATTTTAAATTTAGCTATAACAGACACACTACTACCAAAATCATAATAAGCAAAATCTAAGTTTTTATAACTAGTGTAACCATTAAAATATTCACCAACTTGTGATGAAGTTACTGTATCAGCACTTAACTGATATGGTTCATCACTTGTACCAGTACCCTTAGAAATTACTATATCTGGATTTAAATAAACAGTTGGATATATAGCATTAGCATTATAAGCAACAGATCCATAATTACCAATACCAGTTGTATCGACAAGCCATGGATCATATTGATTACCAGAATAAGGAGTAATTAACCATGCCGATCCAGATTTAAATTGTGTATATAACCAATTATTATTTTTACAATTAGTACTACTATAACTATTAATATTAGAACTACATAATAAACTACTACCATTACCAAATGCCGCAGCATAAGCATAATCAGAAGCATATGGTAAAGCAACCTTCCCCTGCCACATTGTAGTATATGACCTGAATAAACAGCAGTTCCCCTTTCAGAAGTATATAACTGATTTGCATATAGAGTTTTACTACTAGTTCCACCTAAATTCCAATTAGCACTGGCTATCATATATCTTGTAATATTGTTTTTTAAACCAGTAGTAGTAAAACTACAAGATTTAGTAGCATTATCTGCTCCAGCATAACAATAACCACTACTAGCATTATAGTATAAACCACTATCAACTTTAAGATTATTTCTAAGTTCATAAAAGCCAGAATTCATAAGTTTCATTAACCTAGCATTAGACCAATCACTTTCACCGTATGCAGTACTTGCACCAGATGAAGTGTTCTTATTATCCCAAGCATAAGTCCCAATACTACCACTTCTAATTAATTTAAGTTTACCATCAAATACTCCAATTATTCTCCATTTTTCACATGAAGATGAATTTTGACTATTATAACTATTACAATTAAAATAAACATAATTATTAGGATCTGCACCATAATATCTAATATTTCCGCTATCTATTCCAATCGAACTACTTCCCTTTCGATCGTTCATAAGTGACTTAGAAATAGCATAATTGTAGTTAATACTATTATTAGTTACTGTTGTTTTAGTGGAAGTTTCATATAAATTAGTTATATATTTAGCAGCTTGTTGATTTATTATATTTTCTGGTAAAGTTTGGTTAGGATAGATAACCATTGAATCTGCTAGTGTAATACTTTTTTTACTACTTGCAACTCCTATTGTAATAGTAATTTGATTACTAGTTTTATTTCTTATATTAACTATTCTACTTTCATTACTAGAGACATTTAATGTACCGCTTGGAACACCATTTATACCAAAATCAACACTATTATCACTAAAATTATTTAAATACCATATGGCAAAGTTAACTGTACTATTTGAACTATTAACTATCTTTATAGTCTTGGTAATAGTGTCATATGGTTCAATAACAATATCAATAACATCAAAAACGTCATCATCGCTTGTCAAAGTAGTTGATAACGATATTGGATTATTTATTTCTGCGGAAGTTGTAAATATAGCATAAGTAGAACCAATTGCTAATCCGAGCAACCCGACAGTGATAGTTGCAATTAAATAAATTGTTTTAAAATTTATTCTCTGTTTCATTTTTACCTCCTATTTCAAAATAAAGTCTATAACACTATTAATATCTATTTTAGATATATGTATTAGAATTGCTGCCATGGCTAGAAATGGTCCAAATGGTATTAGATTATCTTTTCTGCTAAGCAATAAATATATGGCTATTGGAAATGCTATAAATGTTGCTAGAAAGATATTGCATATTGATAGTGGATAGCCTATTACCAAGCCAAATAAGAACATTAACTTTATATCTCCTCCACCCATACTTTCTCTTTTGAAAAGGTGGTCTCCTATTAACTTGATAACGTACATTGTTATAAAGGCTAAAATAGCGGATAAAATTTTATTAACGGTAAATTCTAAACCAAATAATGATAAATATAATATTATTATTATTATACAAGATGATGCTATTATTTCATCTAATATTATCATGTATTCAATATCACTTATAATTACTACTATTAAGGATGATATAAAAATTAAACTTATTATTAATTCATTTGTAAAGCCAAATGAATGATATGCAGTACAATATAATGCTCCTGTTACTATTTCTACAATTAAATAACTAATTGGTATTCTGGTATGACAACATCTACTTTTACCCTTTTGAATAATATAAGATATTATAGGTATTAATTCATACCATTTTAGTTTGTGGTTACAATTATGGCAATGACTTCTTGGATATATTATTGATTCGTTATTAGATAGTCTTACTGCTAATACATTTAAAAAACTACCCATAATACTACCAAAAATAAATATTATTATATAAATATACAATTCCATATTATCACCTATAATATATCACTATACATACTGAACATAGGGATAAAAATAGCCATAAGTATTACTCCTACTATTACAGCAAGTAATATTATCATAACAGGTTCTATTAGGCTTTTTAATCGTTGAACTAAGTTTTTTTGTTCTTCTTCATAATAAACTGCTACATTTTCCATCATCGGTCCTAATCTGCCTGTCTTTTCACCTGTTAATAGCATTTCATAAGCTATTCTAGGAAAAGCCCACTGATTTTCAAAAGCTTTTGATAATCCTGATCCAGTACTTAAGTTTGTTACAGCTTCTTTTATTATACCTTTATATATTTCATTATTAGTAACTTTTCCTAACATTTCTATACTATCTGTTATAAATACATCATGTTTTATTAATGATGAAAATGTCTTAGTAAACATTATTACTTCATTATCTATTAATACATCTTTGATAACGGGAATATGCATAGCAATATATTGAATCACATATCTAAATTTGCGAACATTCTTATACAATGATATTATTATAATTATTATAGCTGCTAATGCTAATACAATTTTTATTATATTTTTCTGGATAAAAGCACTTAAAGATATTAGAAATACTGTTATACCCGGAAGTTTTGATCCTAATTGTTCAAATATGCTTTCAAATTGAGGGACTACGAATATTAGTAAAAAAGTTAAAACGATTATTGCTATTACTAAAACAACACTTGGATATGTTAGTGCTGATATTATTTGTTTTCTATTGGAATCTGCCGTTTTGTAATAAGCTGCCATATCATCCAATGTTTCTGTTAAATTTCCAGTAAGTTCTGATGCTTTAAGCATGTTTATTAATAATTTAGGAAATACATTACCTTGTCTAGCTAACGCTTCACTAAAATTAGCACCAGTATTTAATTCGTAACTTATTCTTTTAAATAGTTCTTTATTTTTCTTTTTATTTGTTTGTTTTTCTAATATAGCTATTGTATCCGCTAATGTTATACCTGATTTTATATATGTCGATAATTGGGTTAAAAAGAATGTTAATTCTTTATATCGCATTTCATTAGAAAAAGTCAAAAATTTCCCTATTTTTGTTATCTTAGTTGGTTTAATTTCTGCTATTTTATATCCTTGTACTGTTAAAAAGGATTCAACATCTGATTTCCTAAAAGCATCAAAATATCCTTTTATTTGTTTTCCATTTTTATCAAATGCTATGTACTTATATCTTATTTTTTCTTTGGATACAACTTTATTGCCAGAAACTACTACTTTATTATTAAAAGTTGGAGTTGTATTATTAAGAGGTTTATTATTCATATATTATCACCTATTCTATAATTTATTATAACATACTTTAATTCTTTTTTTAACATTTTTTTGGTATTTTCATATATTATTTTAGAAAGGGGTTATTATATATGTATGGAAATTATATGGGAGGTCCCTTTATGATGCCAAACGTATCATATGGTCCAATGTTAAATCCTACTATGACTAGGGGTGCTTCTTTAGGTTCTGGTATTCGTTCTTTATTAGGACTTGGTAACGCTCGTAATTTTGCTGGAGGAGTTTCTCGAGGTATTAATTGGTCTTCACTTCTTAATAATACATCTAAAACATTAAGTGTTGTTAGAGAAGCTATTCCTATTGTTAAGGAGGTAGGACCTATGATGAATAATATGAAATCAATGTTAAAAGTTGCTTCTGTTTTTAAAGATGCTACTGATGTTAATAATGAACATAAAACAAATAATAATATTAATAATAATATAAAAAGTACTACTGATAATTTTAATAATCAAAGTAGTACTGAAAATAATATTATGCAAAATGAGCCAAATTTCTTTTTATAAAAAATTTTTATTTTACTTGTTTCATATCTAATTTGTTATATATTAATTTTATTATTACATAACTTATAGATGTATATACTATTGTCATTATAATGCTATGAGTTATTATGTTTCCTAGTAAAATCAAACTATATGTTTGACTTGTTTCTAAATTTAATATTATAAAGGATAATAAATGATATAGTATTATACTTATTATGCTAATTACATTGATTGTAAATATATTATCTGACATATTTGTATTCAAAATTTTTATTACTAATGCAATTAGTAGAAAGAAAACTACATTTAATAATAATGTTGATGTATATAGTATATCAAACAAAGCTCCAAATATTATTACTAATGTATAATATTTTTTTTCATTGGCAAAATATGGGTATATAACTACTAGGGCTATTATTGTATAAATCGTAGTAAAATAACTGATATTTCCTAATGTAGCAGGAAAAATGCTTGCCATAACATTTTCTAAAATAAAAGACACAACTAAATAGATAATACTTACTATCACTTACTATCACTCTTTCTTTTTAAAATGCTTACATAGTTGATATCATTAAAGTCTGCTGATGGTTTTACTTTTATTATTTTAGCTAAGTCGTAGGAATCAGTAGTTATTTCTTCTACTATTCCTATTAAAATTCCTGTAGGAAACACTCCTCCAAGTCCAGATGTATAAACATAATCACCAATGTTTACATCTTTGGTATTACTTATTCCTTCTAATTCTAAAACGTTTTTATTATAATCATAACTATTAATTAATCCATATAAATTATTATCGCCATTACTTATATGAACAGATATTTTATTACTAGTATCACTAGTTGTTATTAGTCTTACATCTGAAGTAAAGGTTGAAGTTTTTATTACCTTTCCTATTAAACCTTTAGAACTAATAACAACCATATCTTTTTCTACTCCATTATATGTACCTTTATTTATAGTTATTTTGTTGTGCCAATATCCTACATTTCTACTTACTACTGTAGCATTTAAATATTCATAGTCTGATAGTGTGTAGTTTATATTTAGTTCTTCTTTTAACGTCTCTAACTGTCTACGAAGCTCAATATTTTCGGCTTCTATTGAATCTATTCGATCAATCGAGGTTTCTAATATATTATTATTTTTATTAACATCTTTTAATTTTTTATATTCTTTAATATTTTCTTTTATATAGTTAAAAGGATATGTTATTATTTTTTCACTATATATTAAGCCATCCTTTAATAGTGATTCTGCTTTACTTAGTTTTCTATCTTCTTTTAAGGTAAAAGAAAATATTATTAATAATAAAATTATTAATATTATTATTAGTATTAGTATATATTTTTTTGAAATGCTTTGCTTTTTTCTACCAAACATTATATCACGTTCCTATCTATCTTATTATATAATATTTTTTTATAAATTGAAAGATATATTTATCATAAATTGTTATCTTCATAAAAACTATAATAATTATTATCTCCTATTATGATATGATCTAATAAAAAGATTCCATGTATTTTTCCTATTTGACTTATTTGCTTTGTTATATCTATATCATTTTTACTAGGCATTGCATTGCCAGATGGATGATTATGGAGACATATTATATAACTTGCAGATAATAAATATGCTTCTTTAAAAATTTCTCGTGGATGAACTAAAGAGTAATTGGTTGTTCCCTTAAATAATAATTTTTTAGCTAGATATTTTTTCTGATTGTCTAAATAAACAACATAAAATAATTCTTGTTTTTGATTTTTATATTCGGTATTAAAATATTCGATTATTGTTTTTGGGCTTGTTAGTTCTACTAATTCTTTATATTTATAATCCTCATATACTCTTCTACCTAACTCAATTGCCGCTACTAACTCAATAGCCTTTATTTTACTCATGCCTTCTACTTTTTCTAATTTGTTAATTTCAATATTTTTTAATTCACTAATATTATTAACAGAAGACAATATATTATGAGATATTTCTTTTATTCCTGCTCTTTTTGTACCAGACTTTAATATTATTTCTATTAATTCATTATTCGATACATTATTCTTTCCATATTTTAGTAATCTTTCTCGTGGTTTTTCTTCTTGTGGTAATTTTTTTAAATTCATTTGGTTTCCCTCCTCTTATATATAAATACAACTTTTATTTTAAAATTTACCACTTTTATAATTATTTAAATTAAAAAGCAGAGTTTTTGCTCTACTTTCATATTATTTTTTAGATTTTTTTTCTTTTATCCATTCTTTACCATCTACTACTCTTGCTACTAACATGGATGTTGCTGAATCTCCTACTACATTTAACATTGTTGCTGGGGCATCTATGATTGTTGCAATTATAGTTAATATTGGTAAAGCACCAGCATTATATCCCATCATAGTGATAATCATCATTTCTGAAATTGTTCCACCACCGATTGGAACTGCTGTTATTAATAATGTTGCTACTAAAGATACTAATAGTATTTTAGATATGCCAGCAAATCCTGAAATACTTGTTCCAAATAGGCATACTAAGAACATTACTTTAAATACGCTTCCAATTATTGAACCATCTTTGTGAAAACTTGTTCCTAATGGTATTACAGTTTCAGCAATATCGTCTGGAACTCCCATCTTTTTAGCACACATACTATTAGTAGGAATTGATGCTGCTGAGGAGCATGTGGCAAGAGATGTTACCATTGCAGGAATAATGTTTTTCCAAAATCTTTTTACTCCTTCTTTTCTTCCAGCTATATAAGCATAAATAGTATACACAATTATAAAATATAACACTGCTACGATGGCATATACTACAAATGTCTTTAAATATCCGACTGCTATTGAACTACCAAATGTTCCTACTAAAGCTGCAAAGTAGCAACCTAATCCTATTGGTGCATAATACATTATAATTCCTACTAATTTCATTATAACTTCATTTAGTGATTCTAATATTTTTCTTACCGGTTCGCCTTTTTCTTTTGTCCCATTTAAAGCTAATCCAAATAAGATTGAGAATACTAATAAAGCAATTAAATTATCAGTAGTTAATAAGTCGTTGAAACTTTTTACTGTTAACACATCTGCTGTTCTTTCTAATATTGAAAGATCTTCATTTTTCATTTCTTCATTTACTAGAGTACTAGTTATCTTCGCTGTATCTTCTGGTTTTACTAAATCTATATTATATGTTGTTATAAAACCAACTATAACCGCTACAATAGAGGTTACTAAAAATGCTACAATTGTTGTAATCATTATTTTTCCTAGTCTCTTTGGAGTACTCATCTTTGCTATTGATGTAGTTATAGTCAAGAAAACTAGCGGAACAATAACTACTAATAATAGATTAATAAAGATATCTCCTAATGGACTAAGTACTTTGGCATCTTCTTTAAATATTATTCCTACTATTGCACCAATAATAATAGCTAATAATAATATTAAAGTAGATTTATAATTTTTTAATATTTTTTTCATATTCTTCCTTCCTTTCAATATAATTATATTATATAATATTCTTTTTTATAAGATATATAAATCCACATCATTTGTTATGATATTTGCAAAAATCCACACTTAGTGATATAATTATGGTGGTGAGGGATAATGAAAAAATATATTAAACTTAATGACAATGACAATCACTTATCTTGGGGTAACTTTACTAGGATTGTCAAAGAGTACACGGTAAATAAAAGTTCTGCTTTACAGGTTGAAATTTTTTGTACTGTTTTTGATACTCATTTAGTAGGAGATACTACAGTTAATAATTATTGTACTGGTATTCGTTCTATTAATGATGAATATAAACAAAAGTTTTTGATATACAAAAAGAAATATACTAATAATAAAAATATTTTAGTTAATACTGTTATTAATTTGTTATCAATAATAGATGGTAATATATATAATTTTAATAACGATGACATTGCCGCAATTCAATTTATAAATAGTAATGATAATTTAAAAAATATTTGTCTTAAACTATATAATATTAGTAAAAATGATTCTTCTGTTAATAATAATTTATCTAATATTCTTAATAAATTGATTAATGATAATAATTTATATGAGACTATTGTTAATATTTTATTTTTTATAATTTTAGAAAAAAAGCAACCTATTTATGAAGAAAATATTAAAAAAAATGTTATTGAGAATTTACTTAATAATACTGATATTTCTTCCTTAGAGCTTGAAGAGTATTTAAATTTAAAATTTACTGATGGTATTAATTATAATTTTTCTTTAAACAAATTAGCTAAAGAAAACAATACTTATGCTCTATACGAAATGGGAACTGATGAATATTATGGTTATATAAAGGGATATCCTAGATATGATATCAGTTTTGATTATTTTAGACGTGCTTCATATAAAAACCATCCTGGTAGTTTTTATATGATGGCTAAATTGTATATTAATGGTTTTGTTGGTTCTAAATCTAATGATGAGCTTAAAGAAGCTTTTAAATACTTAAATACCGCTATTGAATATGGAAATGTTGCTGCAATTAATGCTATGGGATTGCTATATCTTAATGGTACATATCCTGTTAAAAAAGATATTAATACAGCTATTGAATTTTTTGAAAAAGCTTCTAGTAAAGATTATCCTTATGCTTATAATAATTTAGGGCTTATTTATGAAGCTAAAGGTGATATGAAAAAAGCTTTTGAGTTTTTTGAAAAATCTTCTTTACTTGATGAAAGTTGGGCTTTAAATAAAATTGGTGAATTTTATCGTAACGGTATTTATGTTAAAAAAGATATGAAAAAAGCTTTTGATTATTATAATAAAGCTATTGAAGCTCCTATTAGCACAGTTTCTTATTATGCCTTTTATAATTTAGCTAAATACTATTATTTAACTGGTAATACTGTTCTTATTAAGGATGAAGATAAAGCTATTAAATACTTAGATATTGCTAGTTCTCATGCTATTGAAGCCGCTATACTTCTTTTATATTTATATACTGAAAAATATTTAAATAAAAAAGATGATGATCTTTATGATAAAATTAAATTATTTATTTCTAGAATTGAAAATAATCCTAAATATAATGAAAGTATTAAATCAATAATAGAAGATAATTTAAAAAAACTAAAAGAAAACAAACATATTAATATAGACATACTTAATTAGTATGTCTATTTTCTTTCTAAGTATTTTTTAGATATTGATATGAATAATATTAAATATATTATTCCTAGTAAGAATCCGCACAATACATCGCTGGCATAATGAACTCCTAAATATATCCTTGATAATCCTATTGTAGGTATTAGTAAAATTAGAAAAATTATTAAAGGTATTTTTATTTTCTTGTTATTAATATATTTATAAGTTAGATATACTAAATAACCATAGAAGACCATACTAGTTATTGAGTGTCCTGATGGAAAACTATATCCTGTTTCTGTAACTAATTTATTTATTTCAGGTCTAGGTCTAGCTATGATTACTTTAATTAAATTATTAATAATAGTAATTCCTAATAAATTAATTACAAGAGATATTTTTATTTTCTTGTCCTTTATAGCAAGTACTAATATTAAAAGTGTGATAATTACCATGATAGGAGAAGTAATATTGGTAATTACTTTTACTATTTCAGTTCTGTTTTTATTAATAATATTATTACTTATATAGTTATATACTATGCTATCTATATATATTGTTTTGTCTGCTACTACTTTATATGTAAAAATAGCAAATATTACTGAGCATAATATTAAAATTGTATATTTTATGTATCCTTTATACTTATTATTCATTATTTACCTCTCTTTATATATTCATATATATATATTAAATTTATAATAATTTTACTTAATCTTAAATAAGCAAACACTTTCAACATGATTAGTATTAGGAAACATATCATATAAAGTAATATCAACTAAATTATATTTATTTTTTAATATATTAATGTCTCTAGATAATGTAATGGGATTACATGATACATAAACTAATTTATCAATATTACTATTCATAATTTTATTCATTATTGTATTATCGAGACCACTTCTTGGGGGATCTACTACTACTACATTGCTTTCTATCTGATTAATTTCACTTACTTGTTTACATATAAAAGAAATGTTATGAATATTATTAATTTTTTTATTTAAATTAGCTCCTTTAATAGCATCTTTATTTTGTTCTATTCCTATAACAGTATTAAAGTTATGAGCTAAATAAATACCTATAGTTCCAGAACCACAATATAGATCAAGTAATTTATTGCCAGTTCCTGCATATTCAAGTACTTTATTATACAATTTATCAATCATATTAGTATTAACTTGAAAAAATGAGTCTGCATACACTGCATAAGAATAATTACCAACATTAATTATAATGTGATCATTTCCATATACTTTTATATTGTTAATAAAAATGGAATTAACTTTACCATCTAGAATACTAATAATACTAGAACTATTAATATCACCTTTGATAATAACCATTATATCATCAGTACCTCGAATAACAACTTCATTAACGCCATCTAAGTAAATACTATTAAGTAGCTTAATAACTTCATTGATATTATTATTAACTAAATAACAGTAATCTATATTAATAAGAGTATCTCCCACTAATGATAGTTTTCCGTTCTTAATTCTTAAAGTTATTTTATTACGATAATTATATGTGTTATTGGCATCATAGATAATGGAGGGTTCAATATTCATATTACAATACTTATTAAAGATGTTTTTAACTATTTCTTTTTTATATATAACACTTTTATTATATGAAATATGTTCTATATTACAGCCACCACAAATATTATAATATTGACATTTTGGTTCTATTCTATTAGGACTTTTTTCTATGATACTTACTAGTTTTGCTTCATTTATTTTCTTTTTTTGTTTTGTTATTCTAATATTAACTACTTCATTAGGGATAACTTTATCCACAAAAGTAACTTTATTGTCTATTTTTGCTATACCTCTCATTTCATGAGATAATTTATCTATTTTTACTATCATACACATCACATGTTAAGTATATCATAAAATGAAAAAGAAGTCTATGACTTCATTAACTCTGCTATTATATCTTCCATAGTTATTATACCTAAGAATTTGTTTTCTTTATCGGTTACTACTGCCATGTGTGCTCTAGCAGCTTCAAGAATTTCCAAACAAGAAGCCAAATTAGTTGATTTGCTAACAACAATTGGATCTTTCATATTTCTTTTTATACTTATTGGTCTATTATTTAATATTTCATCTAATAAATCTACTTCATATAATATTCCCATGACTTTACATTCTCTATTTATAATTGGTATGCGATCATGCTTATCTCTAAATATGCAATTTTTTACTTTTTCAGATGAATCTGTATCATATAAAAATGACACATCTTCACTTGGAACCATCACATTATTTACTCTTAACTTTTTCAATAAGACGGCCTTTTGTATAAAAATACTTTCTTTTTCTTCAATTACGCCTTCTTCTTTTATTGTTTTTACTATTTCTACTAATTCATCTTTAGTAGCTGTTACTTTGTGATTGTTTTTGACTTTTTTTTCAAATTTTCCTATTGCTTTAGTTAATGGTAATAGGAGTTTTACCATCCATTTTAATAGATTACATAGTTTTAGGGCATAATCTTCTGCATATTCTCTTCCTATTATTTTTGGTGCTATTTCAGTAAAAACTAATATTATTATTGTTAAAATTATTGTTACTAAAGGTATTATTTTATCACCATATAAATTAGAAAAATAATATGTTGTTAGAGTGCTTACTAGTATGCCACATATGCAATTTATTACTAGTATTGTAGTTAATGTTTCAGAGTAATTAGAATATAACTTATATACTACTTTAGCAGATTTATTACCTGTATCTGCTAGTCTTTTTATACGAATAATGTTTAGACTAGTAAAGGAAACCTCTAATATTGATAATAAAGCTAACATTAATAATAATAGTACTATTATTATAGTCATAATACCATCCTTTCTCTTGTTATATTAAATTCTTCGTTTTGATATAATCCTATTTTTTTGTTTTTTATATTTTCAATTAAATAATCATATCCTAATTTGATGAACTTTTGCTTATTATAATTATAACTATAGTAGAAATTGTTATAATCAAAGACTAAAAAGTGTTCTTTTTCTAAATTATTTCTTAAATAAAAATTATTTATTTTTAATTTTTGATTAGGAAAGTATTTATTAAATATTTTTTTATAAATTATCGATAGTTCATATGGTTTTATGTTATTGATGTTGATTATTTTTTCAGTTATAGTCAGTATTTGTAATAATAAATTATCATCATTATAATTTATATATTTTAATTCTTTATCTAAAAAATATTCTGTATAATTATCATTTATATATTTTATTTTCTTATCTAATTCTATGTTGTTATTATATTTATCAAAATGTTCTGTTGAAAACCCTGCTTTTATATTGGCTATATCTTCAAATAAATTTACTATTATATATGTATTGTTTATATAAATTTTATTAGCCATGTTACCTTTTATATCTGTGCTTACTACTTCACTCTTTATGCCTATTTTGGAGCAAATATATAATAAAATTTTAACTATAGATGATCTTGTTATGTTTTTTTTTGATAAGGCTCCCCAAATGTTATTTAAATTGGTAATGTTATTCAATGATAATATTTCATTTTTTGATGATAATGTATTTATATCTATATTTAATTTTTTACCTAATGTAATATATATATATCTTACTTTTTCTATATCTGATAAATTTTGAGGAATATCTTTTATAATACTATCTATTAATAATTCACCTTGTTTAAACATATTATAATCTGTATAAATAAAGCCTTGTTTACTGTTTATGCTCTCTGAATATGAATAATCTACTCCGTTAATTAAAAAATAATTATTAATATTATTGTTCACTATATCTATTGGGATATTTATATATTTTGTTTCTTTAGTTATTTTAGATATATCTTCTTCTTTGTTTATACTTACTATACTGTTCATACTATCACCATAATAATTATACTATATAAAATTAAAAAAAGAAAGTAAATAAACTATTAGTTTACTTTCTTTCTAAAAATTTGCTTCTGCTGTTGAATCAGCACTAATTGTTGCATTAAAAGTTTTGCCAAACATCTCGTTAGTTACTAAATTATTATCTAACCATATATAAATAGTAAATGTCGTGTAAGATGATGTACTTGATAAACTGTAGGCATCTACTACTTTAACTTTTGTATTTGCAGTTATATTTTTGAAACTGCCTGTTTTGTATGCGGTGGTGCTGTTATCTACATATACCTCATATTTTAAAGCTTCATTCGTATTTAATCCATCTATGGTCTTAGGAGTTATATATATATTAAAGTTGCCCGCTAAACTATTATCGCTTAATTTAGCTTGTACTTTACCAATTAAACCTCCACTTTTGTTAGTTGATGGTGACAAATTAGTAGCAGTTATATTTTGAACTATTTTATAATCAATACTAAATTTACCCGTGCCTGTTGTTAAATCTGTTTCACTTTTAAGCAATAAATAAGCATAGGTTGCTCCTGCTACTAGAGCGATAAATAATACTATTCCTAATATTGTTCCTATTATCTTTGCTTCATTCTTCATAATTTACCTCTCTTATTTTCTATATACAGAATTTACTTTTATTAATCCGGAAAAAGATTTGTTCATTAAAGCGTTTTGATTACTGCCTGTTTCTTGTAGCCATAATCTTAAAGCACAATTATACGTTTTTGATACATTAAAAGTACTATTTTGAGTGCTTAAGGTGCCTATTTCTAATTCTGTACTAGTAAAATCTGCTCCTGTACCTGATTTTATTGTAGTAGTACTGCTACCATCATTACATTTTAAATCATATTTAAAATCACTTATTTTTAATTCTGTATCTATTGTTATATTTGATATAGCTATTTTTACAGCGACATCATATCCTTGTAGTTTTGTTGCATCTGGTATTAAAGTAAACTTCGAAGCACTAGCATATTTATCTACATCTGTAGAATTTATAGGAACTCCTGTTTTTAAATTTATATATTCACTTTCACTAAATACCACTGAAACATTTGCATCAAATTCTCCAGTTGTTGCAGTTACTGTAGTTCCATTTGATAGTGTATAGTATGCATATGAGCTGCCTAACATACATGCAAAAATAATAGATGTAGTAATAGTTAAAACAAAAAGCATATGTTTAAATTTCATTTTATATCACTCCTATCTATTATTCTTCCATTATTATAATACCATATTTTAAAATTATTATCAATATTATTTTTTATATTTCTAAGTTATGATAAACAGCTTGTACATCATCTAAATCTGTTAATGCATCAATTAAATTTGTTACTTTTTCAGTTGTTTCTTCATCTAATGATATATAATTATTAGGAACAAATGTTACTTCACTAATTAAGAATTTATCTATTCCTTTCTTTTCAAGAGCTTCTTTTATTTTTATAAAATTACTTGGATCGGTATATATTACAAAGCTATCTTCTTCTGATATAAAGTCTAATATATCTAATTCTAAAATATCTTCCATTAACTTATCTTCATCATAGGCTTTATCTAGTACTATTACGCCCTTTCTTTCAAATAAATAACTTACTGAGCCGTCGGTTCCTAAATTACCACCACGTTTTGTCAATGTACTTCGTACGAATCCAGCGGTTCTATTTTTATTATCTGTAAGACAATCTATCATTATTGCTATACCACCTGGTCCATATCCTTCGTATCTTACTTGTTCATAGTTTTCACCAACGCCTTGATTTTTAGCCTTGTTAATAGCAGATTCTATATTTGCTTTTGGCATATTTTCTGATTTAGCCTTTTCAACAACCATTCTAAGTGATGGATTATTTTCAGGATTAGGATCTCCATTTTTAGCAGCTACGTAAAGTTCTTTGGCTAACTTTTGAAAAACTTTACTTCTTTCACTATCTATTGCTCCTTTTTTTCTCTTTATTGTTGACCATTTACTATGTCCTGACATATTCTTTCCTCCTTACATATTACTTATTTATAATACTCTTTTTCTATTGTCTTTGTCAAGTATATTTATATATTTATTATTTTATATAGCTTAATATTGCTGGTCCTAATATTATTAATAATATTAATGGAATGAAGAAAAATACTGATATTATACTTATTTTGGTAGGTATTTTAGAAATGGTGGCTTTGACTTCCATTTTTCTTTTTTCTCTTAGGTAATCTACTTGATTATACATAGTACTTATTATGCTACTTCCATATATATTTGCTTGGGTTAAGGCTAAAATTATATTATTGATACTATCGGAAGGTATCCTACTTTGCATGTCAGTTAAACTTTCTGTTAAACTCTTTCCATACTTGGTTTCTCTAAGTGTTTCTTTGAATTCAAGTGATAACTCATCTTCAATGCTACTTGTTGTTACCAATATTGCTTCTGATAGATTTCTTCCTGTTTGTAAAGACAATGTTAATACTTCAAAAAAGTAAATTGCTTCAATATCTAATTTTTTTCTTCTTTTCTTTATTTTGCTATCTAATACTATTTTTTCTAATAAGAAATAATATATAATTGAAACTATTATAGAAAGTATGTATCCATATTTATAATTTATTAGGATAAAAAGAAATATTATTATAGTAGTAATAAGTCTTATTATTAGAAATTTTTCTGTTGTTAATTTTGAAGATATTCCTAATAATTTTATTTTATTATTTATCTTGTTTATAACTCTTTGGTTATATATCTTTTTAGATATTTCTTTATTTTTCATAATTGGTTTCCCTTCTTATACATCTATTTTTGTTATCTTATTTAGTAATATTACATAAATTATAAACATTAATACTATTGTTATTATAATCATATATCCTAAAGTTGATGAAAATAATGGTGCAAAATATGATGGGTTTAATATATATATTATTAATATAAATATGATTGGTATTACTAATAGTACTCTAGTTACCATCTTAGGACTTGCAGAGATGTTTTTTAATTCCTCATTTAATTTCTTTTTATCAAATAATGTTCTTTCTATGGATGAAAACACTTCAACGATATTACCACCTGTTTTATTTAAAATAGTAAGTGATGATGATAAAAATACTGCTTCTTCTAAGTCTACTCTTTTGGCAAATCGTTCAAATACTGTGTCTACTGATAAGCCATATTTCATATCAAGATACATTTTTTTAAATTCATCGCTTATTGGCTCTGGTAATTCTTTGGCCGCTATATTTAAAGCTTGTAAGGTACTTTTCCCTGATTTAAATGCATTATTCATTACTATTATTGCTCTTAATAATTCATTTTCTATTAATTTTGTTTGTCTTTTATAGTATATCTTCAAAATTATATCTAATAAATAGTAACCTACTATTATATCTATTACTATAGCTAAAATATTTATTCCTGTTGTAAATATACCTGAAATGACTGCTAATAATACAAATAATATCATTATTATTATTTTATTAGTTATAAAATCTATTGCTGATATTTTGTCACGATGACGATATTTTATATATTTTTCGTATTTTTTTGATTTCTTTTTGAAATAGTCTATTTTTAATAATATTTGTCTATTTTTTTGAACAAATATTAAATATTTATTTTTTATTTTATCAATTAATGGTATGCTTGCGTCTTTTAGTGGCTCTAATGAATAGTAGGCTATTCTTTTTTCTTTTTTTTCTGCCACTGCTTGTCTTAATAGTATGATGATAATTATAAATATAATTATCACTATTAAGAATTGTATTATTTTATCTATATTCATAATTATCACCTTTCTTTTATTCGAATATATCTTTTATTTTAGTAAAGCCCTTTCTTAGAATCGTGTCATATACTTTTGGTTTTCTTTTATATAAGCCAAATTCTCCTACTACATTTCCTTCAGGCGATAATCCTTTTTGTTTGTATGTAAAGATATCTTTTACTATTATTTCGCCATCCTTAATTCCTTCTAATTCACTTATGGAAGTTATTTTTCTTTTACCATCTGATAATCTGTCTATTTGCACTATAATATCAATGGCATTCTCTATATAACCACGAACTGCTGATACTGGTATTTCCATTTCATTCATTAGGATCATTGTTTCTAATCTATTTAAGGCATCAATCGGATTGTTGGCATGGAGGGTTGTCAACGAACCTTCATGTCCAGTATTCATAGCTTGCATCATATCAAATGCTTCTTTTCCTCTTACTTCTCCCACTATTATTCTATCTGGTCTCATTCTTAATGAGTTTCTTACTAGATCTCGAATTGTTACTTCACCTTCACCTTCATAATTAATTAATCTAGTTTCTAATGATATAACATGATTTTGATGTAATTTTAATTCAGCTGCATCTTCTATGGTTATTATTCTTTCATCTTCTCCTAGAAATCCTGATAAGATGTTAAGGAGAGTTGTTTTTCCTGTGCCTGTACCTCCAGATATTATAATATTTAGTTTTGCTTCTACTGCTACCTCGAGGAATCTAGCCATATTTACGGTTAAACTACCACGGCGAAGTAAATCATCTATTGTTTCTAATTTTTTATTGAATTTTCTTATTGTTAAGATCGGTCCTTTTAAACTAAGAGGTGGTATTACTGCATTTAGTCTTGAACCATCTCTTAGTCTGGCATCAACCATTGGATTAGCAGAATCTATGGTTCTTCCTAATGGCTGTACTATTCTTTGTATGGTTCTAATGATATGTTTGTCATTTATAAATGATACTGTTTCATCTTTTACTATTTTACCATCTATTTCAACATATATTTCATTTGGAGCATTAACCATGATTTCTGTTATGGCATTATCTTCAAGTAAAGGTGTTATGGGGCCATATCCAGTTATTTCATTTTGTATTAAATTAAAAACATGATTTCTCTCTAAATTACTTAAATCATATCCAACTAAGGCTGAATCTATTTCATTATTTATATAATCTTCTGGTAAAGTATCTTCTGGTATATTTTCTTCAATTAAATTTTGAACAATCTTTATTCTGATACTTTCAAGTAAACCTTTATCACCGAACACTTCATAATCTTTAACATTTTCGTTATTTATTTCTATTTTGGGTTTTACTTCAAAGACTTCAGTTAAACTCTTTGTACTCATTTTTTTGCCTCCTTACCATGACTATCATCTATTAGGTCCAGAGCCATTTTTTTCATATTATTTATATCCTTAGAATGAAATAAATTAATACTGTTATTTAATGTCAATATTTCTCCTGATATTGTATATTTATCTATATTTTTTATGTAATAATTTTTAGATAATGTATAATCGATGTTGTTTTTTATTATAGTTCTTATATCATATAAACTCAAATAATCTTTTCCTATATCTCTAGAATTATTCAATAATATTAAATAATTTTTCTTATCTGTATCTTTAAAGATACTAATTAAACTTTTCATGTTCTTTAAATCTACAATATCGTTTGTTATAATAAATAATGTCATATAAGAATAGTCTAAAGCTGTTAAATTTATTTCATCTAATATATGATATGTGTCTACTAATACTACATCATACTCTTTTTTTGCTAAGTCAAATATTACTGGTATATATCTACCTGATACTTTTGCTCCCATTCTTGGATCTTTTGGGCATGCTAATACATCTATATTTTTGTTGTATGTTGTTACATATTTTTTTAGTTCAGTAAATCTATTATTAGCCATACTATCAATCATTGTATATATGTCTTTTTTATTTTTTACATTAAGACTTGCTGCTATTCCTCCAGAGTATAAATCTAAATCTATTATTAATACTCTTTTGTTTAATTCACAGTATATTCCTGCTAAGTTAAGCGTCATGGTTGTTTTTCCAACTCCACCTTTAACTGATGAAATAGTTATTATTTTTCCTGCCATACTTACACTATCCTTTCTATTTCTTTTTGATTATTTATTATTTTTCCTTCATAATGACTTATAATTTTTACTAAATTGAAATTAAACATTTTTCCTATTATGCTTTTTGCATCTTTTTCCATTTTTATTTCTATTTGATTTTCTTCAATAGTTACATATATATATTTGAGATTGGATGTATTTTGCTCAATTAAATTTTTTAAATCATTTTCTGTTACTGTATCTATATTATTTAATCCATATTCAATTGTTAAATAATTAGTATTTGATAATCTGTCTTTTTCATATATTGCATTACCTACATCATATACAAGTGTTAATATAAGTAAAAATATTGGTATTATTAAGACAAACATAACTAAACTTTGTCCTTTATTGTTTATCTTCAACATTAGGTATTTTCCTTTCTACTTTTACAATATATGGATTGCCTAGCACTCTATTTAAGCCTGGTGTTATAATATTTACTTTAGTACTAATTTCTACAATTGTATATTTTTCTTCATTTGTTAGTTTTATGTCTACCTTTGGATATTCTTTTTGTATTTCTTCTATTTTATTATTATTATTTAATAAATTCATTATATCAATGCTGATGTTTTCTAATTCATTTTTCTTATTAAATATCATTCCAAAATCTACTATTGAGAATAATATCATAATAAATATAGGTAAAATAAGAACAAATTCTACTAATGCTTGACCCTTTCTATTCATATTGTTACTCACTCTCCCTATTTTCTATTTAATTATACCAAATAATAAGAAAAAAAGAAAGATTTTTTTATCTTTCTTTAATTTTTCTTATTTGTTTTCTTATTATCTATTTTTTGTTCTTTTTTTATTTCTACAGTTGCAACTTCTTGTTCATCTTTTTTGAAGATAAGATATAATAATCCAAGAACTACTAATATTATCAATATTATTATTACTACTTTTTCAGCAGTGTTACTATTTCCTTCTATCTCTGTTAACGCTTCTTTCTTTTCTGATTCTTTATTAGCGGTTATTTTATATTCTCTTGTACTTCCATCTTCTGCTGTTACAGTGATAGTTACAGTGTTATTACCTTTTTTGAATTTTTCATTTCCTGTTATTTCTACTCTAGCTCTACTATCTTCTGGAATTGCTTTTATATCAAGAGATGTAACATCACTTTTAACAGTTATTTTATATTCATTAGTTTCCTTGTTAAATGTTATTTCATAACCATCTATTTCTAATGATTTTAAATAATTATTTGATGAATAATAATATGTGACAGGTGTAGCAACATTTTCAGGTTTTGCTTCTTTTATTATGTATACTGTGTATACTTTTATAGTACCATCTTCTGCTACTACTGTTATGTTAGCTGTTGTTTTATCATCAGTTAACTTATATTCAATTAATCCATCTATAGTACTAGTTACATCTTCAAGACTTCCTGATAAAATTACACTTTCAGTTCCGTATGGAACAGTTAAGGTGTATACTGTTACATCTTTATCAAAAGCAATATCAAAAGTACCAACACTAGCTTTTAATGAACTTAAATTATTATTACTACTAATTTTTCTTATAACATTAACTTCAGTTGTTAAATTTTCAAATTCTTCAATATTTTCATTTTTTGCAATGCTTCCACTTAATGTAATTGAATCTTTTCCTTCTTTAATAGCTGTGAATTCTAATGTTAATAATACTTCTTCATTTTTTAAATCTGTTCCTGCTGCGACTAAATTATTATCTTTAAATGTACCTATTAAATTTGAATTATATGTAACATTTGTTAATTTTAGATTATTACCTGTAGTAACTAATGCATTAATACCATTTATGTAATCACTTGCATTTTCTGATTTTACTAATACATTTAATTTAAAGGTATCACCAACATATATTTCTTTTGGTAATCCACCATATACTAGGCCTAAATTAATATTTGCATCCCCACTAGTAGCAGGATTTAATTCAGTATTTAGTCTCATTATGTCCTCAAAAGTTAATAGTCCTTCTTCATCATTATCTTCTTTTACGACATCCATAGATAATACTTTGTTACCTTCTAAATAATCGTTCATAGTTGGTTTCATATCATCTTTATTAAAATTATTATCATTATTATTGTCACCAATTACTACTACTGTATAAGTAACTTCTGTTCCTTTTTTAAACACTAATTTATAGTTATTTTTTACTTCACTATTTATTACTTCTTCATTTGTTAAATCTAACAATTCATTATTTTCGTCATAGATAGATAATTCTATATCTGTATTAATTAAATTACCTAGTATTTCTTCAACATGAGTTACTTTATCGGAGTCATTATAGCCGATTGCCTCTTCATATAGATAACCATTGTGAAAATTAAGGCCTGTTAACCCAGATAATTCTCTATCATTATCTTTATTATAATTAATGCTTGCATTATAAGTATAATTTATTGTATTTATCACTTCATTATTTTCGTTTAATTCTTCTATAGTAACAGTATCACTAGTAGTATATAATCCACCAAGTGAAGAAGTGGTATCTGTAATAGAGCCATCAAAAATAGTATTTATTATTTCATTACCACTGCCTGTCTTTATTTCTGCTGAATTAACGCTTACCCTATAATTGCTATTTGGAGATAAATTGCCAGGTACTATAATTAGGTTTTGTGTATATTCTTTTTCTTCACTTACAGTATACTCTCCAGTTGATACTACTCCTAATGTCTCACTTGTTGGTTCAATAGGAGTGTTTTCTCCATTATATAAAGCTCCAACTAAGCCACTCTTAACTGTATTAATCGTATATGGAACATTTTCTTCATAAATAACTGATGCATTATCTTTTATGGTTATTTTTAAGTTAAATTCTCCATTATAGTATTTATAAATTGGATTTATTTTTTGTGTATTTGTTTCATTATTTAATTCAGAACCGGTTTTGGTTAATACTATTTTGTTATCATTTTCTACTGTGCCATCTAAATACTTAAAACTTGGTTCTAATTCTATTGTATATTCTTTTTCTTCTTCATAATCTTGTTTTTCACTTTTATATGTTAAATTATATTCTTTAATATAACCTAATTCTTCATCAGTAGCTACACTTAATGATGTTTCTAATGGTTTAGAAATAATTTCATCTGCTAAAACAGTAACAACTGAAGATAATTGTGAAAATATCATTGTAAGAACTAAAAATATTTTGCTTATCTTTTTCATTTTTTTCATTTTCTTCATTCCTTTCTTTATTTTGTATTTTTGTGTAGTATATTTTCCCCCGACTATAAACACCTCCATAAATGATAGTAAGGTTTTACCCTCTTCTATCATTTTCAAAATAATTATAGCACATAAAATGACTTTTTTCTTATACTTTACACTTTTTTGACATTTTTTTATAAATTTCTTGTTATTTTAATGTTTTTTTCTTCTAATTATTACCAAATATATGATATTTATATGATTATTGTTATTTTTTTCTTGACTTAAAATATTATTAATTATATAATATTATTGCTTAGCAGCGGATACTATTTTTTTTGTAATGTGTCATTTATAAGTAACTATAGCTGCATAGCGAAAGTATGCTAAAGACACCCTATAAAAATATAGTATACTTCTCTAAGAGAAGGAGGAAATGAAGATGGCTAGATATACAGGCCCAAATAACAAAAAAGCAAGAAGAGTATCATTCTCTATATTAGAAAATGGTAAAGATATTGCAAAAAGACCTTATGGTCCAGGACAACATGGTAAAGACAGAAAAAGAAAACCTTCTAACTATGCTATTCAGTTAAATGAAAAACAAAAAGCTAGATTTATGTATGGTATTTCTGAAAAACAATTCAAAAAATTAGTTAATGACTCAGCTAAAATGAAAGGTGTTCATGGTGAAAACTTACTTATCTTATTAGAAAGTAGATTAGACAATATCGTTTATAGAATTGGTTTTGCTACTACTAGAAGAGGAGCAAGGCAACTTGTTAACCATGGTCATATTACTGTTAATGGTAAGAAAGTAGATATTCCTTCATACAGAGTTAAACCTGGTGATGTAATTGCTATTAAAGAAAACTCAAGTGATCATAAAGGTATCGAAATAGCACTTGCTAATAAAGTAAAAAGACCTGATTTCATTAACTATGATGAAACTAAGAGAATTGGTACTTATGTTAGATATCCTGAAAGAAGCGAATTAAACGCAGATATCAATGAATCATTAATCGTTGAATTCTATAGTAGAGTATAATTATTACTCTACTTTTTCTATATAAATAAAAGATGTAACTTTTTAGTTGCATCTTTTTGTGCAAAATAAAAATCCTTATAACTAAGGATTTATTTCTTTCATCTGGTGGCTCCAGCGGGAATTGAACCAGCGACACAAGGATTTTCAGTCCTCTGCTCTACCGACTGAGCTATGAAGCCAAAATAAATGGCGGTTCCGACGGGAGTTGAACCCGCGATCTTCTGCGTGACAGGCAGACGTGATAACCACTACACCACGGAACCATGGTTGCGGGAGCTGGATTTGAACCAACGACCTTTGGGTTATGAGCCCAACGAGCTACCGAGCTGCTCCATCCCGCGATAAAATTAATAAACAAATATGGCGGAGGAAAAGGGATTCGAACCCCTGCGCCACTTTCGCGACCTCCTGGTTTTCAAGACCAGTCCCTTCAACCAGACTTGGGTATTCCTCCAATAAATTGGTGCCTGAGGTCGGACTTGAACCGACACGAGGGTTAAATCTCGCAGGATTTTAAGTCCTGTGCGTCTACCTATTCCGCCACTCAGGCATTCATGTCTTTTTGCTGTTGACTTCTTAATTATATAACATTTTTTTTAGTTTGACAACCTTTTTTTGTGATTTTTATTAAAAACATGCAAAAATATTGAATTTTTTTATTTTTTAGTATATAATATCATTGTATCTCGAAGAAATGCGCCCATAGCTCAACTGGATAGAGCGTTTGGCTACGGACCAAAAGGCTGTGGGTTCGACTCCTACTGGGCGCACCATTTTAATAATTAATAGGATTAACTATCCTATTTTTATTTTATGCTTTTTTATAATAAATAAAACTAAATTTGTAAGACAATATGGCTTACAAATTCTTTTTGAAGACAAATGGCTTCAAAAACACTTGCAAGACCTGAGGCTTGGAAGTAACAATAAGCCTACACCTTAATTATATTATTGAATAGAATATTTATGATTAAGGAGGTTTATATGAAAAGAACATTAGTTAGTATTATATTATTTTTAATTGTAATAGCTTCTGCTATAGTGGGCACTGTTATGAAAAGAAATAATGATAATTCAAATCTTACTAAAGTAAAAGTAGCAGAAGTAGCTCATAGTATCTTCTATGCTCCTCAGTATGCTGCTATTAGTAATGGGTATTTTGAAGAAGAAGGATTAGATATAGAATTAATTCTAACACCAGGAGCAGATGCTGTTATGTCTTCAGTATTATCTGGAGATGTAAACATAGGTTTTTCTGGTACTGAAGCTACTATCTATGTCTATAATGGTGGTGAAGAGGATTATCCAGTAACATTTGCTGCTCTTACTAAAAGAGATGGTGCCTTTCTTGTATCCAGAGAAAAGATAGATAATTTTACATTAAATGATTTGAAAGGTAAATCTGTTATTGGTGGAAGAACTGGTGGTATGCCAGAAATGACATTTGAATGGGCTTTAAGAGAAAATGGTATTGATCCTAAAAAAGATTTAAATATTGATACATCAATAGCTTTTGCTGCTATGCAAGGTGCTTTTATTGGTGGAACTGGAGACTTTGTTACTCTATTTGAACCTAATGCTACTTCAGTAGAAAAGGAAGGTTTAGGTTATATTGTAGCTTATGTTGGTGAACTAGGAGGAGCTGTTCCTTATACTGCTTACAATGCTAAAAGAAGTTATATTGATAATAATCCTGATATTATTAAAGGCTTTTCTAGAGCTATAAATAAAGGATTAAAATTTGTATCTGATAATGATGCTGAAACAATAGCTAAAAGTATTATTAGTTTCTTTCCTGATACTGCATTAAATGATCTAATTACTATGATTGATAGATATAAGAAAGGTGATGCATATAGAGAGACTATTAGTATTAATGAAGAAGAATGGAAACATATTCAAGATATTATGATAGCAGCAGGGGAACTTGATGAATATGCTCCATATGATAAATTAATATATGGAAAATACTTCAATGAGTTCGAATGATATATTAGTAATTGATAATTTATCAAAGATATATCATACTAATAATAGTGAAATAACCGCTATTAAAGATTTAAATTTAAATATTAAAGATGGTGAATTTGTAGCTATTGTCGGTCCTTCTGGTTGTGGTAAGACTACTCTACTCTCTATTTTGTGTGGATTAGAAAATAAATCTAGTGGCAATATATTATTCCCTAAAGGTAAAGCTAAAATGGGGTATATGCTGCAAAATGATACTCTTTTTCCTTGGCTTAATATCTTAGATAATTCTTTGTTAGGTCTAAAAGTACAAAAAAAAATTACTAAAGAAAATAAAGATAAGGTAATATCTATGCTTAATACTTATGGTTTAAAGGACTTTATCTATAAATATCCTAGTAATTTATCCGGAGGTATGAAACAAAGGGCTGCTCTTATTAGAACACTTGCTATTAATCCTGATATTCTATTACTAGATGAACCTTTTAGTGCTCTTGATTATCAAACAAGATTAGCGGTATCAGATGATGTATGGAAAATTATTAAGAATGAGAAAAAGACCACTATTATGATAACTCATGATGTAGCTGAGGCTATCTCTATGGCTGACCGTGTTATTGTTTTATCTGATAGACCTGCTAAAGTAAAAAAAATTTATACTATTGATATGGAAGATAAAGGTAATCCTACACATAATAGAAATTTAAAAGAATTTAGATTCTTCTATAATGATATATGGAAGGATATTGATATTCATGTATAGCAGAGAACACAAATTATATCTAAGAAAAAAGAAAATAAGAAAAATATTAGTTATATTTACTCAAATTTTATTAGCGGTACTTTTAATTTCTATATGGGAATTACTTGCTACATATAAAGTTATTAATACTTTTATTACTTCTTCTCCTAGCAGGGTTCTTAGTACTATTATATCGCTATATAATGATAATAATCTATTTAATAATATATGGACTACTATTTACGAGACTTTAATTAGTTTTAGTTTAGGAACTATAATTGGCATAATTACTGCTACTATATTATGGTACTTTAATTTTATCTATAAAGTATTAGATCCTTATCTTACTATTTTAAATAGTTTGCCTAAGATAGCTTTAGGTCCAATAATTATTATCTTCTTTGGGGCTAATATTAATTCTATTATTATAATGGCTTTACTTATATCTGTTATTGTTACTGTTATAACTGTATATAATGGCTTTATATCCACTGATAAAAATAGAATTAATTTACTTAAGTCTTTTTCTGCTACTAAAGGACAAATATTTAAGTATGTTATTTTACCTAGTAGTTACTCTACTATTATAAGTAGTCTTAAGATAAATATTAGTATGACTTTAATAGGAGTAATTATGGGAGAATTTCTTGTATCAAAAAGTGGTATTGGTTATTTAATAAATTATGGTTCTCAGGTATTTAATTTAAATTTGGTTATTTCAGGTATTATTATATTAATGATAGTCTCTTACCTTATGTATATAATAGTTAGTTATATAGAAAAAATACTAGTCAAAAATGATTAGTATTTTTATTATACTTGCATATTATATAATAAGTAGATACTATTAAAATTTGACATTTTAGAGAAAATCTGCTATAATCTAATACATGTGATGGCACATTATTCTAGTCAATTTAACTTACTATGAAGGTGAACCTAAAAGCTCACTAAAGAGCATATCTGTGAAACTTCTGGTGTTTGCTTTATGCGCCCAGCTTAGGGTGGATGCTGGAAGGTAAGGTTTTTGGGCGGTCATAATGGCATATGATACTACCCCAATCTCCGTGGAGACCTATCTTTGTGTTTTTTGTGACAAGAACAGGAATACGAAATGGGCTTGAACCTACTATGTGGGGAAACTTACGAGTAGCGTAGCTTGTCTTGAGTGAATATAGGGAATAATTGATCAGTTAGATATAGCGTAGCTAACTTTATCTAATATTGCGATTTGAAACTATATTTGCAAAAAAGAATTAATAGTAAGATAATTGCTTGAGGAAATCTCCTAGAGTGACATTTCTATGGGATTACAGTATGTACTAAGTGGTAATCAAGTCATATATTTGGTGACAGTATATTATCTTCTTTAAAGGGTAACCACTAATTTGGTAACGAATTAGTAGAAGATAGGGAAATCCTACTTGACCTAAGACATAAAGTTAACTTTAGAAATTGCCATTTTATGAAGTAAGGCCTTCGGGCCTTTTTATTATATTGGAAAGGAAATTTATGAAAAAGAAAAAAAGAAATAATTGGCCTCTTATTGTAACTATACTTGCATTTACTATATCCCTACTCTTCTCTTTTATGTCAGAATCGGTTATGCCTAAAGTAGGTATTATTGTAGGTATAATGATATTAATATTATTTATTTTTATAGGTATTATTTTTGATATGATTGGAGTAGCAGTAACTTCTAGTAACGAAGAACCTCTTCATGCTATGAGTTCTAAAAAAATTAAAGGTGCTAAAAAAGCTGTATCTTTTAAAAAGAATGCTGATAAAGTATCTTCATTTTGTAACGATGTAATTGGTGACATATGTGGTATCATATCAGGTTCTGCTGGTGTATCAGTTGCTAAAGGACTAGCAAGTACATTTAATTTAAATATTTTTTATACTGGTCTAATAGTAACTGCCTTAATAGCGGCTTTAACTATTGGAGGTAAAGCTTTTTGTAAAAGAATAGCTATAGATAATAATCATAAAATTGTGTATATGACCGCTAAAGTTATATCTAAATTTGAGAAAAAAAAGAAATAGATTATCTCTTCTTATATAATCTACTTCTTCTTTTTTTTAACTTATAATTAGTTGTAGTCAAATAATCAACCCTGTCTTTTAAATACTTAGTATCTTGTGCCATAATATCACAATATTGAACTTCATATAGTTTCTCTGCTAATACTGGATTTCTTTCAATAACATCATCATCAATAATACCATTACAATTCTTTATCAAATATAATATCTTATTAATAAAAGCTTCTTCATATCCAAGCCTCTTCAAAATAACATAAGCCATCTTAGTAGAAGCTCCCGAAACATTATAATAATGTCTAATGGGTCCTTCAATATAAGCAAAAGGTTTGCCTATATCATGAAGTAATAAAGCAAGTCTAACATCAAAATCAGTATAATCATTCTCTTCTGCTCTAAATAAAGATAACAAGGTATGATTCCATAAATCATGTTGATGTTGTGGTTGCTTTTGGTTAAATTCAACCATACATTTAATTTCTGGTATATAAAACGATAAAACATTAAAATTATTATTAATAGACATAACTAAATCATTCTGTTCTAATATTTCTTGCAAATTCATTATCTATCTCTCCTTCTAGTAGTAAACTAAACATTTTTCTTTTTTCTTAATCTTATACTTAACACCAGTTAAATATTTTTTATTCATATCGTTAGATAAAACTCCCATTGAACAAGCAAGTTGAATCTTATATAACTTTTCTGCTAAAGAGAAATTCTCTTCTATTAAACTATCTTCTATCTCTCTATTGCAATTTCTAACCAAAAAAGAAACCTCATCAATAAAATCATCATTATATTCACATCTCTTAAGTATATCAGTAGTAGCGGCAGAAGCAATCTCATTACTATTTTTATTCATATCATTCATAAGTACTATTCCTAAATTCTTAAATAATAGCGTCATTCTAACACTTAAATCATTAAAAGAATTATATAGAGAAAGTAAAGTTAAACTCCATAAATCTAATTTTTCTCTACCTCTTCTCTTATAATTAATAACATATTTTAATTCAGGTACTTCTTCTAATAACATATCAATATTTTGATTAATAGCTACAACTACATTATCAGCCGTTAAGATTTTTTCTAAAACCATAATATCCTCCCTTTCGTGGAAAAATATTATAACACATTTTATTTATTTTGGCTACTAATATTTAATAAAATACCCATACTACACATTGTTATTAATAGACTACTACCTCCATATGATAGAAAAGGAAGGGTTACTCCTGTTACTGGTATTAGTCCTACTACTACCATTAGATTAAGCATAGTCTGGAATGATAATCCAAAAGTAATACCAAAGGCTAGGTATTTACCAAATGAATCTTCGCATTTCATAGCTATTTTAAATCCTGATATAATGATCATTAGAAATAAAGTTGTAACTAATAATACTCCCATAAAGCCAAATTCTTCACTTATTATTGAAAAGATAAAATCTGTTTGTGGTTCTGGTAAATAGAAGTGTTTTTGTATTGAGTTACCAAAGCCTAATCCTAGTAATCCTCCTGGTCCAATAGCATATAATGATTGTATTATTTGGAAACCACTACCTAATGGATCATTCCATGGGTTTAGAAATGATACTATTCTTTGCATTCTATATGGGGCTATTATGATAAGAGAGGCGACTCCTAATAAACCAAGTATTCCTATCTTAATAAAGAAATTCATTTTTACTCCACTTATAAATAATAATACTATTATAGTCATAACTATAACTACTCCTGTACCAAAGTCTGGTTCTAACATTATTAGACCAAATACTAATAAGAGTACTCCTAATATGGGTAATACTCCTTTTTTTATATTTTTTATTTCTTTTTGATTATTAGATAAATACTTAGAAGTAAATATTATTAATCCTAGCTTAGTGAATTCTGAAGGTTGAATACCAAAGCTACCTATTCCGAACCAACTTCTACTCCCATTTCTTACTGTACCTATTCCTGGTATTAATACTAATGATAATAATACTGTACATATTATAAATATTAGATTAGATTTCTTTTTATACTCTAAATAAGATATTTTAGATATTATAAATAATGCTATATATCCTACTATTAAGAATAGACCTTGTGATTTTATATATTTATATGGATCATTAAATTTATATTCTGACCATACATTGGAGGCTGAATATATCATTATTAATCCAAATATACTAAGTAATATTATTCCTATTAATAAAAATGTTCTTTCTTTTTTCAAGATATCACCTTATTATATATTATTAATAATACTTAATATTTATTCTATTCACTTTAAGTCTTGTTGTCTTAAAGTGTTATTTCTAGCCATAGTCTAGAAATAATTAGTAAGATATCATATTCACAGTGAAGTACTTTCTAACTAATATAAATAAGGATACCAAGTATATTAAACAATTATTATATTATCAGAAATAGCATTAGATATATTATTATTCATATATTCCTTCTCTGTATTATTTTTTACATATATTTTAGTAGTATTTTTTATACCATAAAAAGGTTTCAAACATGTACTAACTTTAGATAATTCAGCGTTTCTAATATCTAGATATTTCAAAGAAGAACAATTATTAATCATATAACTAATAGTAGTCACATTGCTAGTATTAAATGAACTTAAATTTAAATTTTCTAAGTTTTTACACGACAAAAACATACTTTGCATATTAGTAACTTTAGAAGTATCAAATGAACTTAAATCTAATTCTTTTAAACTACTACAATTCATAAACATAGCATACATATTAATTACTTGACTAGTATCAAAATTGGTTAAATCTAAGCTTTTTAAATTTTCACAATAATAAAACATACTTTGCATTTCTTTTACATTTGATGTATCAAAATTAGATAAATTTATATAACTTAATTTCTTACATGAAGCAAACATAGCAATCATATCTTTAACTTTTGAAGTATTAAAATTATCACCAAAAGTTATATTCTCTAAATTTACATCATTTTGAAACATTGCTTCCATGTTTGTTACATTTGAAGTATTAAATGAAGATAAATCTAAAGATATGAGACTAGAACAATTATTAAACATAAAAATCATATTTACTACTTTTGATGTATCAAATCCTGATACATCTATATTCTTAAGACTAGTACTTTTATAGAACATTCTACTCATACTAGTCATATTACTAGTATCTAAACCAGTTAGATCTAGAGTATCTACATTATCTAAATAAGAGAACATACCACTACCATTAGTGTTAGCTTTTACCATTCCGTTTTCTCCTCCTATTGATACCTCATATAAATTATTATTATCTTTATCTATATACCATAACATTACACTACCATCTTGTTTTGATGATATATCTTTACTATATTTTGCATCACTTGGTACTATGTTATTTTTTTCTATTTTTATAGATTCTATTTGATTTCTTAATACTTCAGTATTAAGAAATGTTGATGATGAACTAGATGGAGTTGTAGTTTCGTTTTGCATTACATTCTCTTTATATATTGCTCCAGTTCCTTCTCCATAGATATTAAATCTAAAATTATTATTACTCATAGTAATTGGATTATCTCTATTACCATCTATATAAATATATAAGGTATATATAGATACATCACTAGTTACTATTTCATTACTAGCTAGTGTTATAGTATCCCCTTGTTTCTTATCACTAAAGTTACCACTCGATATTCTTTCATTATTACCATTATATAATTCATAGACAAAAGTATTTTCTTGTAATGCTGTAGGTAGAAGATCTAAACTTAAATATAAGTTCATAACCGCTGTATCATTATTACATGTCTTATGTAAATTTACTTCAATTTCTTTTATTAATCCTTCTTCTTTAGATGATACTGGTTTTAATTTACCATTAATCGTAGCTCCTCCCGTAAAATATATCTCTGGTAGACATAAGTTACCTGCGATACTAGTAGTACTACTACTCCATACATAATAAGCTAAACTACCAGCAATAGATAATACTAATAATACTATTCCAAGTATCATATATAATTTGTATTTATTCATAATTTCCTCCATAACAAAAAGACTATGAAAGACTAGTATTACTACTAGTTACTTCATAGTCTTTATTAATATTATTATTTATACTTAAATTACAACCCCCCCCGAAAATTAACTTGTTGTTAACTATATTTAATACTTTCATAGGTAGGGCCTCCTTTCATACTTTATGTATTAATTTTATCATAAACTATTTTTATTTTCAATAAGTCTATTGCTATTTTTATTAAATAAATCTATTTTTGAGACTAAGACTCAAAAATACCCCGGAATACCTTAGGATGAAGGGGCACAAAAAAGATTACCAAATACAGTAATCTTATTATAACCATACTCCATATATTAAAGCACATAAACTTAATATAAAACCTACTATCCAGAATAATTTAACAATATCATTCTCTCTCCATCCTAATCTTTCAAAATGATGATGGATAGGAGTCATTAAAAATACTCTTCTTTTTAATAATACAACTGAAGATATCTGAATAATAACAGTTAATGTTTCTATTACAAATACTCCTCCTATTACCGCTAATGATAATTCATGCGATGTTAAGATAGCTATCGTAGCCATTGTAGCACCAAGGGTTAAACTACCAGTATCGCCCATAAATACTTTAGCAGGATTTGAATTATATACCAGAAAGCCCATAATACTTCCCATTAGTATAAAACAAAAGATACCCATATCGCTATTACCTTCAATCCACCAACTACCCATAGCAATTAAACCAAAAGCTAAGAAAGCAATTGCAGATAACCCTCCTGCTAAACCATCTAATCCATCAGTTAAGTTAACAGCATTAGAAGATCCTACTAATAAGAATAAGATGAATACTCCATAGAACCAACCTAAGTTCCAATCAATACCTAAAGCTGATATTCTTAAATAAGAATCTCCCGCTGTATATTGTCTAAATAATACATAGAATACTAAAGCTACTATTAACTGAAGTAATATCTTTTGAAATTGTGTAAGTCCTTTATTTGTCTTTCTTTTTAAACTTATAAAATCATCTAAGAATCCTATTAATCCATATGATAAGAATACGAATAATACTATAACTAAGTTTACTGAATATTCTATCTTACCCGTTAATAATAGAAATAATGTTATAGCAAATGTAGGAATTATAAAGATTAATCCTCCCATAGTAGGTGTTCCTGCTTTATTCCTATGAGCTTCTACATATATATTGATATTTTGTCCTGCTTTTAACTTTTTTAAAAATGGTATAATGATTAATCCGAATATTGTAGCTCCTATAAAGCCCAACATTAAGGCAAATAATGATTTAGTTAATGTTAACATTATCCCACTCCTCTTCTAGATATATTATATCATATATATATTTAAATAAATATATCTTTTTACTTTATTTTACATTAGTAGTGTAAAGATATTTACTTCTTTTTATATAGTCTTCTAGCACCCGCTACTTGTTTAGGAGTTAATGTATCAAGATAATTACAAGGATTAATATTGTTTCCTCCTACTACTATCTTATTAAAACACTCTATTAACTCTATATTTACTTTAATATCTTCTAGATAATTTATAAAATCATAAAACTTATCTAGTGATAATCTATCTACTCTGCCATCATATAAATAATTTAATATCATAATTATATAACAATATATATCAGTATTTTCATCAATCTTATAATCTGCTAAATCATCAGTCTGTGATAATGTTTGATACTTAGTATTATTATATTTAATTAATGAAGAATTAGTTAAATATCTACCAGGAAATGATTTATTACCAGCTATTTTACAACTATCTAAGTCTACTATATATACTTCTTGTTTATCTCTTTCTACTAGAAAGTTATCTTCATGAATATCTCCTAGATAGAAGTTATTTAAATTAGTGTATTTACGAATATTTTGCATTTGTTCTAGTATTCTACCAATACTCTTTAAATAATGAATCTTCTCTTCATAAGTAATATCAGGATTATTTAATATAACACTTAAGTTTATTCCTTTTATATACTTCATAGTGAAAGCTTCTATTTTTTTATTAATAGATACTAAAGATTCGGGTAATACAAAATTACTAGGCATACTATCTTTATTAGCATTTAATGCTTCTATTGTATATAATTTATTAGCAAATATTATTCCATCAGTACGATGTAATTTCTTAAGTAATTTTTCTTTACCATAATAAGGATATTTAAATAATTCACACTCTGTGCTAGTTACATTTTTTGGTAATATAAGTGGTTCTAAACTATTTAATTTAGTCTTAGACATATTAATTATTTGCATAAATATTCCCCCCTCTTTTGATGCCGCTATTATAGCACAAAAGTAATAAAAATGCAAATTAATCTAAGTATAATCTAATACTAGAATATTCTGGTATTCTACTTCCTGCTTCTGGAGACTGATTAATTACTTTATTTCCACTGCCACTATACTCTATAGTAAAAGATTTTAGTTTACTAGCTGCTTCTTTTTTAGTTAAGCCTACAACATCTTCTACGGTATAATATTTTTGGTCATACCATTGATACTTTTTATCGGTTCCACCTTCTTGTTTTTTAATATTTAAGGCTGATATAGCATCTTCTAGGATATTTTTTACTATAGGAGCACTAACTGTACCTCCATACTGGGTTACACCCTTAGGATTATCTATGGCTAGATATACTACTACTTTGGGATCATTAGCAGGCATAAAGCCAATAAAGGATACTATATAATTACCATGCATATAAACACCATTATTAACCTTTTGAGCAGTACCTGTCTTTCCTCCTACTCGGTAACCATCTATATAAGCATTCCTACCAGTACCTAATGATACTACTGATTCAAGTGTCATTCTTACTTTTTCACTTGTTTCTTTAGTAACAATATTTTCTCTTACTTTAGTAGGTTCTATTTCTTTAATAATTTGTCCTGTTTCATGTTCAGTAATTCTCTTAACAATATAAGGCTTATATAATGTACCTCCATTAATTGCCGCGGATACTGCTGCTACTTGTTGAATAGCGGTAACACTAACTCCTTGACCAAAGGCAGTAGTAGCTAGTTCTACTGGCCCTACTTTATCTAAATTGAATAGTATTCCTGAACTTTCTCCATTTAAATCTATACCTGTTTTTTTACCATATCCAAATTTATTTATATAATCAAATAATGTTTCTTTTCCTAATCTTCGGCCTAATTCTACAAAGCCAGGGTTCGTTCTGGTGAATACGGCAACATTTTGAATCGTCGTTTTCCTTGATATTACTGATATCTCCAATACCTACATTTATGTTCTCGTATAGACCAGAACGAATATTCTGGTCTATACAGGAACATTTTTGATTAAAAGAAATTTCATCACTTTGTAATGAATTCACATCTACTTTTATAGTAGGTTTTTCTTTCTTTTCATATAAGTCTAATTCTCTATCAATTATGTCTGTATTAAAGTTAAAATATACTACCATTCTTACATGTTTTCTATTATTATTTACTTTAGTTATTTCAATTCTATCAATTAATAATTTAATTAGATGTGGTAGTTCATTCTTAATATCTACCTTCTTTGTTAAAGCTTTGCTTAACTCATTCATTTTTTCATTCATTTTTTTGATTTCTATTTCTTTATTATCTATCCTTTTTATTTCTTCTTCAAATTTAAATATTTGTTCATTGAATCCATCATTTCTCTTTTTGAATTCAACATCACTTATTAATCCTTTTAAACTTAAATCTAATAGTTTATCTTTTTGTCTATTTATTAAATCTATTTCTTTTTCTAAATCTTTTGAACTTTTATTATTTGAAATACTTTCAACTATATTTTTATATTCAGTAATAACTTGATTTAAATAATCTTTTTTATTATTTATAAAATCATCAAATATTGATATAAATATCTTATCTAAATAAGATTCTTTTAATATTGGTGATGCACAAGCATCTACACCATTTACTTTATAATTTTTACAAGACCATGTTGGATTATTTGCTCTATTACTTCCAGCATTTCTGATATATATATGATCACAATGAGTACATTTAATTTTACAAGAATACTTAGAATGTTCTAACATTTCTTCAGTATTTAAAATATGTCTTGATGGCAATTTCTTTCTTTTCTCATGTAAAGCATTTGCTTTATCCCATAATTCTTCTGATACAATTGCAGGTATTCTTTCATCTTTTTCAATTATTTGTCTAGACTTATCTACATTAACTTTTTTATGTGTTTTATAATCTTCAACTTCAGTAAGTCTTGCAGTATAAAATCCTTTATATCTAGGATTAGTTAAGAACTTAGCCATAGAAGTTTGAGAATAAGGTTCACCTTTTCTATTTAAATATCCCATTTCAGCAAGTTCTTCACCAATCTTTTTAAGTCCAACTTTTCCAGATGCATAAGTTTCAAATAAATATCTAATCATAGGTGCTTCTTTTTCATTTATTTGATACATTCCATCTTTCTTATAATATCCTGTTAAGTTCCCACCTATTAATTTTCTTTCCTTTATCATTCTATTTATTCCAAATTTAACTCTTTCTGATAATTTTCTAACTTCATCTTGAGCTAAACTAGACATTATTGTTAATCTAAATTCTGCATCTTCTTGAATAGTATTTAAATTATCTGATAAGAAATATACAATTGTTCCTTGCTTTAATAAATATTCAGTATATTTAATTGAATCTACTGTATTTCTTGAAAATCTTGATATTTCTTTTGTTAGTATTAAATCTATTTTTCCTAAACTAGCTGCTTCAATCATATTTAAGAATTGAGTTCTATTTTTAACAGCTGTTCCACTTATACCTTCATCAATATAACCTCTTACAAATTTCCAATTCTTATTTTCTGCAATCATTTCTTCAAAATAATTTTGTTGATTCTCTAATGAATTTAATTGATCATCTTTATCTGTAGAAACACGAGCATAATATACTACTTTTAGTGGCATATCATATATTGTTTTTCCTTTTCTTAAATCTTCTCTTGCTTTTTTTATATCCATTATTCCCACTTCCTTTCCTGTGTTCCTGAAACTCCTCCCAAAGTTTACGATGCCATGTTACCTCTCTTGTTTGTACTTGTCAAATCATCTAAACTAACTTGTTACAATTTGTTTATCTTTATATTCATTTCTAATTTTTGTCATTCTTCCCAAAATAGATTTCTCCATTTCACTAAATACTTCTAAATCTATAACTTTATCTTCATATAACTCTCTATTGATAATTAATCTCCACTCTAACAATTTATACTCTATAGGTAAATGTTTAGTGCTATATCTAATCTCAATATCATTATCTGGATTATACATTTAGAACCTCCATTTTCAATGAATTGTATGAAGATATATTAGAAAAAATGAATAACATCTTATTATTAGACATTATTCGTTTCTCCTCTACTAAGTTCCAATAAATGATTCATATCTAATTCTTTATTATGAATTTCAATTATTGTTTTATTATCTTTATCATTTTGAATTTCTACATGAAATTTGTTTTTATTTATTTGTGATAATACTTTTGATTTATCAGATTGTAGTATTTTCTTATTAACTGTAACTGAACAATAAACTCTATTATTATCTGTCTTTATATAATCATATTTTATATTTTCAATACCAAATATCTTATTAATTATTTCTTCAGTTTCTTTTAAACATTGTTTATCATAATCAAGCATTTCATCATATTCTTCTAATTCAACTGGTTCTAAGTCTTTTGATGAATTTCTTGATTTAGGATCTATTCTTTTTACTTTAATATCTTCAACAGTAAAATATGTATTACTTAAATCAATTAAAGGATTTATAGTTCTAACTTCTTCACCACTACTATATGATGAAAACTTTTTATAAATAATTGTATCTCTTAATATTGGATATCCTATTATAGGAAATATTATAGTTTTATAATGAAGTTGTTTTACTTCATCTGGTGTCATTAAATCTCTTGCTATTAATGAAGTTGATTTATTTCCGTTATAATCTCTTAAACTCATTGATTGACTAATAGAATTAGATTCAATTGTTTTCTTTCCTAATCTTTTACTAATTGCTTCAGCTGTTTCTTGTGTATTTGTTTTTAAATAAACAAGACCACAGTTATCCAAAATAATTTGAGATACTTCTTTACCATATACATTATCTAATTGAGAAAATGATTGAATAAAGAAGTGGAATCTCATACCCCTACTTCTTGCTACTGATACAATTGCTTCTATATCTGCAAGTGGTGGACAGTTAGCAAATTCATCTAATATCCAATCTATTTGATATTTCAATTTTTTCTCTTGTCTTGAATTAGCAAGTTTAACTAATTCTCTATATAAAAGACCTACAATAATAGTTACTAAAGTATAATATGTTTTATCTTCATCTGGAACTATTACATATAAAGCTGTAGGTTCTTTACCTAATATATCAAAATCAAAACTATTACTACTTGTTACATTTGCTACATTGATATCATCAAATAAAGCCATTTTCTCACCAAATACAACTGTTATAGATTTAAATGTATTATCAGATGCACTTAATATTGAAGTTAAAGAATCCTTTGATTTACTACCATATTCTTTTTGCTCAATATACTTTTTAAAGTTCTTTAAATTCTTTTCTTCCATAGAACTATTTTGAAACTTTCTTATACTAGTCATAGTTATTTGATCTCGTCTAATATTTCCAGACTTATATTCTTCTAAAAAAAATCCAATCAATCCTTCTAATAAATTTTTAGCACTATTATTCCAGAATGGATCTTTCCCTTGAACTTTTTCAATCATAATCATAGTTGATAATGATGTTATTAATCTATTTGTTTCAGCTAGTGCTGACATAGATAAATTATTGTATTCTAATTTTTTATTCTTATCTGTTTCTTTCTTTGTTTTCTTTTCATATTCAATATACTTTTCATATTCTTTAATAATAGGTTCTAATATATTAAATTTATTTGATAATTCTGGATGTCTAAAATCTATAGTTAAAACATTATATCCATTTTTCTTAAACATTGATGAAGTTGTATTATAAATCTCTCCTTTAGGATCTGTTATAAATACACTTCTTTTATTTTTAGCTGTTGCAATAAAAGAACAAAATGGAATAACTGCTGTAACTGATTTACCTGAACCAGTAGAACCTAAATATACATAATGTGGGGTTTCTTTATCTACCCACATATATTTCAAATCTTTACTAAATAAAATAGGCACACCAGCTTCTCTGATGTGTCCTATTCTTTCTTTAACAAAATATTTTTCTATCTCACTTTTACTAGAAAATCTTGCACTACCGTATTCATTATCACTTTTTATTTTATGCTTAGCCATCATTGGTTCTATATACATAAATCCAATTGTAAAAACTATTAGCACAACTAAAAGTATAATAATGTTAATACTCATTATCCTCCATATTATAATTCATAAGCATCACTTAATTCCTTTTCTTTATCTAATTCATATTTCTTAATTTGAATAGAATAATTATTTGAATTATATTCACCATTACACCATAATTCAAAACTATCATCTGATTCACTATAAATCCATTCACCATCCTTATTTTTAAAATTAGAAGAATTTTCTTCTATAGCATTTAAGTTATCAAAATCAGAATCAGTTTTTGCATCTTTTACAGCTTGATTAAATATTTTCTTTGCTTCATTGATATCTGTAGCAACTCCATAAATTGAATAATCAATTTCATCATCAACTACAGCATTATTAGTAATTACATAAATATTATTTTCTTTTTCCTTTTCTAGTTTTTTAATATAATTATCTAATTTATTTAAAAAGTATCTCCCATCTCTACTCATTCTATCTTGATCCCAATAAAGATTATCTACATACTCTTTTATTTTTTCTAATTCTTCATTACTTATATACATTATTTATCACACTCCTTAATTTCATTAATTCTTTGAATTGAAATATCATAATATTTTTTATTTAATTCAATTCCTATATAGTTTCTTTTTTCTAATATAGATGCTACTGCTGTTGTTCCACTTCCTAAAAAGCAATCTAAAACTAAATCACCTTCTTTAGAACTATTTCTGATTAAAGTTCTAATAATTGATAAAGGTTTTATTGTTGGATGAATCCATTTCTTTTTATCTTTTGAATTTATTGGTAAATAGAATACAGTTTTAGCATCTTCATAACATTGTGGATTACAATATCCACCTTTTCTAAAATAAAGACAATATTCTTTATCTGTCATATATTTGTTATTAAATAAAGGCATAGCATTTGTTTTATTCCAAACTAATATATCCATTTTACATTTATATTTATTTATAAAAAAATCTATATATGATGGAATTTGTTCTCCATTACACCATATATAGATATTAATTCTTTTCATCACTCTTACAAGTTCTTCTAATATAGATTTATCATATTCATTTATTAAATTATCTCTTTGTAATTCTTCATTATATTTTTTTACAGCTTTTGCTAAACTATTTATTTCATCAGTTTTCTTTCTTATCTTGTATGGTGGATCAATAATAACTAAATCAACTGATTCACTTTCTATTGATTTAATCATTAAATTTGAATCACCATTATAAACCTGATTAATATCTAGTTTATGCAATAATAATTCTCCTTGTCATTATCATTCCTCCAAACAAAAAAGAACTATTTAAAATAGTCCCTCATACAAATTGTAATTTTCAATTATTTATTTCTTTTAACAAATATTACTCCAAGTATTGCTGTTATAACAATAATCATAAGTGGAGCTACTTTGAAATATACCCATTCAAACGAATGCCATAAAGTTCCAATTACTGACCACTCTGGATCACTATAATCCCACGATTGATATGGACTTCCTAATATCGCTAATAAGATAAATAATACTATTAAACATACATCAGCTATTATTAATGTATTAACTAACATTTTTCTTTTTTGTTTTTGTTTCATTGCTAATTGCTCATTAATAACTTCTAACTTTTCTGATATTACTTTCAAATCATTTTTTTCTTTTTCTTCAATACTCTCTCCTAAGATTTCACTAACAGGTGTTTCAAATATTTCAGATATTGTCATTAGCATTTCAGCATCTGGAACAGATAAACCTGATTCCCATTTTGAAATAGTTTGTCTAACAACATGTAATTTGATGCTTAATTCTTCTTGTGAAAGTCCTTTATTTTTTCTTAATGTTTTTAAATTATCTTTTAACATAATATACTTTCTCCTTTCATCAAATTCAGTTTATTATAAAAATACCCGTTGCCACAAGCAATGCTTTTTAACATAACGATAAATTGTAATTTAGCGAATAGTAACTTAATTTTCTTTTTTATTAAACATATGGCGTACTTTATCTATTCGATTATTTGGTCTACGTGATTGAATAACTGGTTCACAAGTAGCAATTTGATAATCTTTTAATTCTGTCAAAAAAACTGCTTGCCCATTTGTATATCGAGTTAAAGTATTACGATATTCATTAATACAACGTACAGGAATATGTCCTGTAAAAATAATTTCATCATTTTTTGATTGACTAGTTTCAATTATTGCACAATGTTTTTGTGCATCATTATATGCACGAGAAAGGTATCCCTGTGGTGTAAAAAGTATAAACGAAAGATATGGCTCTAATAATTGCGTTCCCGCTTTTTTCAATGCTTGTTCAAGTACAATTGGGGCAAGAAAACGAAAATCCGAGGGAGTACTAACAGGGCTATAATAAACACCATATTCAAAACATATTTTACAATCTGTTACTTCCCAGCCATACAAACCTTGCTCCAGTCCATAATTAATACCTTCTCTTACTGCATTTTGGAAACTTTGATTTAAATAACCGAGTGAAACTTTGCTTTCGTACTGTATTCCACTGCCAATTGGAAGTGGAGTTATTGATAATCCAATTGATGCCCAAAATGGATTTGGTGGTACTTCAATATGAATAGTATAATCTGCCTTTTGTAATGGCTTTTCCAAATAAATTACGGTTGGATCTTCGATTCTTATGTTTATGTGATATTTTTCAATCAACAGAGAACAGATAACTTCTAACTGCACTGTTCCTAAAAAAGAAATGACGATTTCATGTGTTATCGTATCAACACAATAACGTAAAAGAGGATCAGTATCTGCAATTTCTGTAAGAGCATCCAATAATTTTTCTCTCTCTTCTATTTTTATCGGTTCAATTCTTGTTCGTAGCATTGGTACAGGCTTGTCATTCCATACATTGCATGGCAAAATCTTTTCATTTCCTATAATATCGTTCAATCTTAATGTATTGTTAGGTATTATAAAAATATCTCCAGAACAAACTATTTCTGTCTGTATCATTTCTCCATTTGAAGGAATATATATTTCTGTAAGTTTCACTTTCTTTTTTTCTGACAATACAATTGTATCTCGTAAGTGTAATGTTCCACTGTAAAGACGCAAATAAACTAATCTTTGCTTATGGTCTGTATATTCAATTTTAAAAACTCTTCCACATAGTTCTGAATAATTCTTATTCATTTCAGGACAAAAAAGATTTGAAATAGCTTCAATGAGTTGTTGAGTTCCTATATTATTTTTAGCACTTCCATGGTATATAGGAAACAACGAACCTTTTTTAACACACCTATATTCTTCCTGCGTTAATTCCTGTATAGTCAATTTTTCTCCTGCAATATATTTTTTTAAAAGTTTATCATTTTTGGAAATTACAGGATCCCATTCATCTAAATCAATGATATTTTTAATTGATATTTCTGGAGTTAATGTTACATTTTGCATAACAATAATATCATTTGAAAGTTTTTCTTTGATATTTTGATAAATATTATTTAAGTTAATTCCATACTGATCTATTTTATTTATAAAAATAATTGTTGGTATATTCATTTTTTGAAGTGCATGGAATAGTATTCTTGTTTGTGCTTGTACACCATCTTTAGCAGAAATTACTAAAATAGCTCCATCAAGAACAGATAAGGAACGATACACTTCTGTTATAAAATCTGTATGTCCAGGAGTATCTACAATATTGATTTTGTAGTCATTCCAATTAAAAGAAGTAACTGCTGCCTGAATTGTGATTCCACGCTGACGTTCTAAAAACATAGTATCTGTCCTTGTTGTTCCCTTATCTACACTGCCTAATTCTAAAATCGCTCCACTTGTATAAAGCAGACTTTCCGTTAAAGTCGTCTTTCCTGCATCTACATGAGCAAGAATACCAATGTTGATTATTTTCATGTAATTTCCCTCCCTACAAATTTATCTTTTAACTTAAAATCAATATTTGCTAATTTTGTCCTTTTAAACTATTCTCAAAATCAATTATCCACTTTTCTAATGTTTCTACTAATGCTAATTGTTGTTTGAACATTTGTTTTCCAACATTAGGAATATGTTGTCTATGAGATTGTCTTTCATTTAGCAATTCTTTTAATTCTAATATCTTTGATTTTATATTAGAAACAAGAATCTTTTTTTGTTCATCATCTACTAAATCTAAATTCGTAATAATAATATTAAAATCCAAATATAGACTAACATCATAATTTGAAATATCATTCATAAGTCTATTAAAATAATCATTACCTTTGTCAGTAATAGTATATACTGCTTTATCTGGCATATTTCCCTCTTTCTCTTTATGGCTAACAATATATTCTTTTGATTCTAATTGTAATACTTTCTTATAAATAGACTGTTCACTAATTCTTACCCATCTTGGTATATTACGATATTCTATATTTTTTTTAATATCATAAGCACTTTGTGATTTTTGTTTAATAAGTCCTAATAATACCAAATCTATATTTGACATAATCTCTACTCCTTACTTAATATAATCTGTAACGCCAAGTCTATTTCCAAATGGATCTTCAAACTCGACTGCATTACCAGTTCCAATTTTAAAAGGCTCACTCAAAAATTTTATACCATTATTCAACATTTCTTTATAGAAGATTGCAACATCTTCTACTTCAAACCATATTGTAGGCTTTAAATTCTCAAATTTATTTTTGTCTTTTAAAATTATTGCAGGTTCTTCATTTCCAATATTATAAGCAACCATTCCCTTATCAGAAAAATCAAATTTCTTTTTTAACCCCAATATTTCCTCATAATATCTTTTTGCTTCTTCCATATTATCTACAGGAAGAAAATAGTTGTCATAATTTTTCATATATTTAAGCCCTTCTTTCTACTACAAACTATACTACTATATTATATAATAGTTATAATTAAATGTCAATAAATAATAAAAAAATAATTGCATTTAATTCGTTTATAATTCTTATAAAAAATAGATTAGTTGCACTGAACTAATCTATTTGTATAACTGCTTGTCGTACAAAAAAGACTGTCATTACTGACAATCTTTTCGGTAAATTACTATAAATCAATAACTATAAAATTGTAATTTCTTATTCTAATTCTTTTTTATGATTTAAGTGTATTCCTATATGTCCTATTCCTAATACTATTGTTGATATAATAAGAAATATATTTCTACCATATATACCTAGTAACAGAAATGCAACTACTGGCAAAGTAGCTCCTGCAACTGGTATTCCTAACAAGCTACTATACATATCTTTCATTGTTTTATTACTTTTAAAATATCTTATCCAATATATTTCGTATAAAATCATTATAATAAAGGCAATTAACAATATACTAGACCAGTTTGATATTTTATTTATATTAAAATCACTAAATATCAATGACAGACAGGTTACTAGCATTTCTCCAAGCCACTCCAATAGTAGTAATACTTTATTTTCATTTTTTACATATTTATCATAGCCTTTAGGCTTATTTTTACTCCATATAATATTTGGTAACATCAACATTAGTAAAAATATTAAACCTATATATGAAAATCCAAAGTGAATATTCATTAACTCATCTCACTTCCATATTGTAATTTGTTATTTAATCGGAATATAGATCTCAATAACAGAATCTTCTCTATTCCAATGAAATTTATAATCATATTTTTCAAAATAAACAAATTGCCTATTTTCTACTAAAATATTATTTTTAGGTATTATTTCTTTATAAACATAATTGATAGTATCTTTTAGTTTATTCATATTACCAATATGTTCTACCCTTAAATATTTACTTTTCAAAATTATCTTTTCTGTAAAATCATTTGGTACAAAATCTTTTTTAGGAATAGATATATAATAAAATATCTTATTTTCTATTTTTTCAATAAAAGCATATTTACACCAATTACTTCCTAAATATAACTTATTATTTCTTAATTTACTATTAAATATTTTCCAATGGTTTTGTGCTAATTTTACATTATTACTTAATGATTTTGATAATTCATACCTTATTCCTATTACATTAAATTCTTCTAATTCTATTATTTGATAATCCATCTATTTTACCTCTTTAATTTGTGTGCTGTTATAATTGTATAACTATATGAATTGATTGTTATTTTTATATTATCAATTTCACAATACCAATTTTTACCCTGTTTATAGATGTTACAATTTTTATCTAAAACTTTATTCTTACAATACTCAACAACATCATCAGTATCTAATTTAAGATTTTTCTTAATTCTATCAATACCCATTTCGGTAGTGTGAACTTTATCTATATTATTAAATAATACTTGTTTATCTTCCATAAATATCTCCTCTACAAATTACTATTTGTTAGATACATTATATCACAAAAAAAGCAGTCTATTACTGCTCGACTTACTTTTTTTACTTCTTTATTGTGAGAAGTATAATGTGACTTGGAAAAGTCAAATGGTTTAATATTATTCGACAAAATTAGCAATCTATTAAAGTATGTTAATCAATTTCCAGAAAATTAAACAACTCACCTTCAATTGAAATTATATCATTTATAGGTATTTTAGTTTTATCAATAAGTTGAACATATTGTTCTATTATATCTATTTTTTTAACAATACCTTTTTTTTCGACATATCTTCCACCGGACTTTCTAGAATCAAGAATAAAATATGTAAAAATCAATTCTGATTTAATATTTAAATTTTCCTGAATATAAATAAGTTTGTTTCCTAATATTTCTTTTAATCCGTCATCAATTTCGATTTTTTTCTCTGTTAATCGTGCTGTTTCTTTTACTTGTTCTTCATAACCTGTTAAAGCTGCAAATGGAGCAAATTGTGCAGCTCTATTATGTTTACTCATTCTTGGATGATATTTAGGTTCATAATGAGGTAAATTTATAATATCTTCATAATTATCTTCTATCATCCTTTGTGACCTCCAACTTGCGAATTTCTATCAATGGTTGTAGCCCCATCCTCAAGATTCATTCCTTTAAGAATAGCATTTTTACCATATTTATTTTTAATATTTAATAATACATGTTGTAATTTTAATTCATCTTTTTGTTGTAATTTTTCTTTTTCATTTTCAAGTGACCTTTCAACACTATTTGAAAATAAATCTAATTGTTCATAAACAATTTCATTTTTTGCCTTACTTTCATTAACCAAATTGCAGGCTGAAATATTTACTCTTCTAACTAATAAATCTTTATTAATTATTCTTTCAAACAATTCCAAGCATTTTTTTGATAATACTTTAGTCGATGAAGTTCTATAATCCAAATTAATTGTTCCATGAGAATGCTTTGGAACTTGTCTTCCATAATTATCTGTTGTAACTTCACCAAAATAATTTCTACTTATAATAGGATTAGTTAAATTTTCTATATCATAACCAATTGTTAATACTAGTTGATTAGTTACAAGATTTTTTTCTACTAATTCAAGAGATAATAATTCAATCATTTCTCTAACAATTAACTTAGTCTTTTCATATTTATATGGACAATGTAAAACCTGCCCTGACGATATACTATTTCTTTCTGGTTTATATGCTCTTACTTCTTCAATTGTAGTTGGTTCATAACCCCATGCATGATCAATTAATAATTCTGCATTTACACCAAATAATTTATACAATAAATTTTCATTTACAAGTGAACATCTTGCTACATCTCCCATAGTAAACATTCTATTTTGTTCTAGTTTCTTTGCAATGCCCTTTCCAACTCTCCAAAAATCTGTAAGTGGTTTGTGATTCCATAATAGTTTACGATAAGTCATCTCATCTATTTCAGCAATTCTTACACCAATTTCATCAGGTTCTGAATGTTTAGCTACAATATCCATACATATCTTTGCCAAATACATATTAGTTCCAATACCAGCAGTTGCTGTTATACCAGTTGTATGATAAACATCTTGTATCATTTTGGTAACTAATTCTTTTGGTGTCATATTATAAAAATGTAAATAATTAGTAATATCGCAAAAAACTTCATCTATTGAATATACATATATATCTTCAGGAGCTAAATATTTGAGATAAACATTGTATATAGATGTACTATACTTCATATATTTGTACATTTGTGGTGGAGCAATAATATAATCCAATTCTAAAGTTTTATCTTTTTTTAATTCATTATCTAAAAAAGATTTATTTGAAAACTTTTTATAATTATTTTCTTTTCTTCGTTTATAGTTTACCTCTTTAACCTTTTGAATAACTTCAAAGAGTCTTGCTCTTCCACCCAGTCCGTATTGTTTTAATGAAGGAGTAATAGCCAAACAAACTGTTTTTTCTGTTCTTGATTCATCTGCAACAACCAAATTTGTATTTAAAGGATCTAATCCTCTTTCTACACATTCTACTGAGGCATAAAAACTCTTTAAATCAATACACATATATACTTTATTCATTTTTACACCTCCTATATAACTATTATCAATTATATCATACATTTGTTCGTTTAACAATTGGATAAAATTATAATTTAATAAAAAAAGTAAATCATTAATGATCTACTCTATAAATTGTAATTTCTTGTTATGTTTTACTTATTGTCACTTATCATTTTCTCCTTAAAAATAAGAATAGAAATAATTAAAGCTAGTATAGTATATATACTAAAAACAATTATATTTCTTATTGTTATACTTTCTAAATTAGCATTCATTACACCTTTAATAATAGTTACACAAGATTCAAAAGGTAAATATTCACATATCCTTGAAAACACATCTCCTAATAATTCTCTAGGAAAATACATTCCACTTGTAAAGCAAACAAGTTGAACTACAATACTTGATATTCCTGATGATGCCTTTTCTGAAAACAGACTTCCCAATATTATACCTATTGCTATAAAAAGAATAGCAACAACTATTGAAATAAGTATAGCCCAAATAATATTAATGCTAAAACTTAATCCTAAAGCAATAGCAAGTATAAAGAACAATACATTTTGAATTAGTGTAAGTGGAATAATTGATAACATATAGCCTAATATATATTCTATTGATTTCATCGGACTTATACCTAATCTAATAAGTAATGATGATGTTCTATCTTTGCTTACAAGCATTGCTGTAAATAAAGTTATAAATGAAAATCCAAACACTACAATTCCTGGAGTAAAATTGTGTAACTCATAACTTTCGTTTGGAATATTTATTTGTTTAAATATAAATAATAAAAATAGTGGTAACAATACAGAAAATATTATACTTAATGGATCTCTTATTATTTCCTTAAAATTTCTTTTTGCAAAATTTAGTGTTCTCATTATAATTCACCTCCAGTTGCAATTTTTACGAATGCATCTTCAAAATTTTTTGTACCTGCTCTTTTTATAAGTTCTTTAGCAGTTCCCACATCTACTAAATTTCCTTTTGCCATAATTCCTATTATATCTGATAAACTTTCTGCCTCTTCCATATAATGAGTAGTTAAAATAATTGTAATTTTGCCTTTAAGTTTTTCTATTACATTCCATAATTCTTTTCTTGCAATTACATCAAGACCTAGTGTTGGCTCATCTAAAAATAATATTTTAGGCTCATTTATTAGAGCTATTGCAATAGATACTTTTCTTTGCCATCCTCCTGATAATGTCTTTGCTTTTTGATTTAAAACTTCTTCTAATTTAAACATTTTTACAAGCTCATTAATCTTTTCTTCTTTATTAGGTATTTGATATACTCCTGCCATAAATTCTAGATTTTCTTTTACAGAAAGATTTGGAGCAATGGCTGTTTCTTGAGGAGATACATTTATGATTTCTTTTATTTTTTGTCTATCCTTAATTATATCTAAACCATTTATTTTAATTTCTCCATCTGTTGGTAAAATTAGTGTTGATAGCATTTTTATAGTTGTTGTTTTACCTGCACCATTTGTACCAAGTAAAGCAAATAGTTCTCCTTCATTTATCCTTAATTCAATTCCATTTACAACTGTTTTTTCTTTGAATTTCTTTGTTAAATTCTTTGTTTCAATAGATAGCATTATTTATTTCCTCCTTTTGGAAATACTTTATCTGTTAAATCTTCTATTGCATCTGCCTTCAATAAAGCTATTCCTTTTTCTTTGTCGCAAAGTACAATAATAGAATCTCCTGGCTTTATATCAAACATATCTCTTGCTTCTTTTGGAATTACAATTTGTCCTTTTTCTCCAACTTTACTTATTCCTACAAATTTATCTCTTTCCATTTTAGCCTCCTTAATTATACTTGTTATACTTTTCCTACTTATTATACTTTGTAAAAATAAAAAAAGCAATAGAATTCTTAAAATTTCTATCACTTTTTATTTATTACCTCGTTCGGAAAATTACTTATGTTACGAACATCTTGCTAAATGACAAATTACTATTTTTCTAACTAATTACTAAATTGTAATTTGTTATTATCTATATCATTGAAATAATAGTCATAATAACAGTCATTAATCTAACATTAGTTTTATATGCTACTTCTTTCATTAAATAGTTTCTATGTATTCCATTAAATTTCTTCAAAATTTTCTCGTCTAATTTATCAAATAATTGAATTATTTCAACTCTCTTGTTGGAAGTCAATTTTTTGTAATCACTGGTATTTATGTCAAATAATTTTGCACCTATTTTCTTACTTTTTTTCTTTACATTTTTGGTTACTACGGTTTCACTGTTTGGAATAACAACAGGTGAATTATTAAAATATAATACCCCATCATATATCAAATCATAGTTAGTATTAACATCAATCTTGGTAATTTGTTTTATAGAATTTAAAGGGTTCTCAATAAACTTAAATGTGTTCCTGTATTCACCAGAAGATTACATGAATTTTGAACAACCTCTAAGAAAGTTTGGGCTCCATGTCCACCAGCCTTCCAGCACTTAATCCTAGCACCATCAACATTAACAGAACCACCATCGTAAAAAGTATCTTTAAGTAAATCTACCTTACCTTCATTAACTGCAGCACTCACTGTTAATATTTTGAAAGTACTACCTGGTTCATAACTAGCCCATATAGCCATATTTCTATTTATTACTTCAGTACTATAATCTTTATAATTATTAGGATTAAAATTAGGTCTAGAACTCATACCAAGTATTTCTCCTGTATTAGGATCCATAGCTAATGTCCATGCTCCTTCAGGATTATATTTAGTTACAATATTATCTAGTTCTCTTTCAATAGAAGATTGTAATTCATAATTAACTGTTAAATATATATCTAACCCATCTTCTGGTTCTACATATACGGAATTTCTATCTAAATTATTACCCTTAGCGTCAGAAAAGTATTGTACTCCTCCATATTCTCCTGTTAAAATATCATCATACTGAAGTTCTAAGCCACTAAGGCCTTGATTATCTATGCCAACATAACCTAAAACATGAGATAACATTTCATTATGGGTATATTCTCTTTTAGATTCCTTTAAAAGGTATACTCCATCAAAATGAAAACTATTTATTTGATCCGCTATTTCGTAGGAAAGTCTTCTTCCTTCAGGGTGTACTCTTTCCATCATTGTCTTCTTATATATATGCTTTTCGATATCTTCTTTAGAAACTCCTAATACTTTACTTATTTGCTCTGCTACTAAGTTTTTATCTTTTATTTGATTAGGAATAAATACTAATGACGTAGTTGTTACATTACCTGCTAATAATTCACCATCTATGGTATATATCTTACCTCTATCGGCTTCTATTGGTAAATTTCTACTCCATAATCCATTAGCTAATTTATTAAGTTTCTTATAATCTATTACTTCTATATAAAATACTTTAGCTATTATTATTATAAATACTATTATTACTATTAGTAATACTATTTTAATCCTTTTATGTATATTCTTACTAAACAATGATATCACCCTACTAAAGAGTATTCTTGAATAAACAATTTAATTCTTAAAAACAGTTTTATTTTATGTCTTTTTACATATTGGTATATTTTCTTTTTATTAAAAATTTAATAAATATTTGGTTTGTTATTGTAATTATTTTATTTTTTTGATATATTAATAATGAAAGGAGTAAGATATGGTTAATTATTTTATGGCTATGTTATTAGGAGGCTCTGTATTTATATTGCTTTTGGTTATAGCATTATATGCAGTTTATGTTATTGGACTTTGGAAATTGTTTAAAAAAGCAGGAAAACAAGGATGGGAAGCTATTATTCCATTTTATAACACATATGTGCTTGTAGAAATATCTGGACTTAATTGGTGGTATTTTCTTATTGCTATATCTGGCACTATTCTTGGTATATTAAATATTAATGGTCTTGATTATGTTGCTAATATTGCAACCTTAGTAACTAGATTCTTTATCTTCTGGAATATTGGTAAGAAGATGAAACAAAATCATGTGCCAATTGCTATTTTAGGAACTTTATTTGCTCCAATTGTTGCAATGGTACTAGGTTTATCTAATAGTTATCAATTCGATAATACTATTTCTGTTAGTCCTAATGGTCCTTTTGGTTCTGAGAATACAAATACTGAAAAATATTGTTTAGGATGTGGAGTTAAATTAAAACCTAATGCTAAATTTTGTGATAATTGTGGAAAAAAAGTCGATTAGAAATTCTAATCGATTTTTTTATATAATAGAAACTTAAGATTCACTTAATATTATTTTGTTACATAATCAAAAAGACTGCTAAGAAATTAATTGTTTAAATTTCCTGACAGTCTCTAATTTTATGCATTCATTTGTTTTGCAACTTCGTCAGCAAAGTTTTCTTCTCTTTTTTCCATACCTTCGCCAACTTCGTATCTTACGAAAGATAATACTTTCATATTTTTGCTTTCTACATATTTAGATACTTTCATTTTGTTTTCTTTTACAAAGCCTTGATCTAATAAACATACTTCTTCATAGAATTTATTTAATCTTCCATTTACAATCATAGGTAATTTATTAGCATCTAGTCCTTCATTCTCTGCTTGTTCAGTTAAGATTTCTCTTTCTTTTTCTACTCTTTCAGTAGGTACTGAATCTTTATCTAAATATAGTGGTCTCATAGCCGCTATTTGCATAGCAACGTCTTTTGCTACTTCTTCATCAGTTCCTTCTAAAACTGCTAATGTAACAATTTTTCCACCCATATGTGAATAAGTGCCAAATACTTGATTATCTTCTTTTTCTACTAGTTCAAATCTTCTAAATGATAATTTTTCTCCAATAGTAGCAGTTTTGTCAATAATAATATTTTCAATAGTATTACCTTCTACTTCTAATTTCATTACTTCTTCAACTGTTTTTACATTACTACTTAAAATTGCAGTAGCAATTAAATCTACTAATCCAGTAAATTCTGGATTTTTAGCAACAAAGTCTGTTTCTGAATTTACTTCAACAATAACAGCTTTATTTCCTTCTACTTTAGCCTTAGCTAATCCTTCAGCAGCAATTCTTGTTTGCTTTTTAGCAGCTTTAGAAATTCCTTTTTCTCTAAGCCAAGTAATTGCTTCTTCCATATTACCATTTGTTTCAGTAAGAGCTTTTTTACAATCTAGCATTCCTGCTCCTGTTGCTTCTCTTAACTCTTTTACCATATTTGCAGTAATCATAGTATTCCTCCTTATTTTAAATTTTCAATTAATTCTTCTTTTTTCATTTTTGAATAGCCTTTGATTTCTTTTTTCTTAGCTAAATCTCTAAGTTCTGCTACTGTTAAGATATTTAAATCTAATTCTGGCTTTTCTTCTTTGATTTCTTCTTTTTCAGTAACTTCTTTAGTTTCTTTTACTTCTTTTTTATCTTTTTTAGCAAAAGTTTTTTCTTTAGCAGGCTTTTTATCATCTTCACTTACATAATCAATAATAGTTCCACCATTTGCTTCAATAATAGCATTTGTTAATGAACCAAGTACTACTTTGATACTTCTTACAGCATCATCATTTCCTGGAAGTACATAATCTACATCGTCTGGATCACAGTTAGTGTCAATTAGACCAAATACTGGAATACCTAAATTTTTAGCTTCTCTTATTGCATTATATTCTTTAGTTGAATCTACAATAATGATTGCTTGTGGTAATTTAGTCATTTCTCTAATACCACATAAGTTTTTATTTAATTTTTCGTATTCTTTCTTAAGTCCTACTACTTCTTTCTTAGGTAATCTATCAAATGTACCATCTTTTTCCATTTTTTCGATTTCTTCTAGACGATTTACTCTTCTTCTGATAGTTTTGAAGTTTGTTAATGTTCCTCCTAACCATCTTTCAGTCATGTAATACATGTTACTTCTTTCTGCTTCTTCTTTACATACTTCTTGGGCTTGTTTTTTAGTTCCTACATATAGAACTTTACCTCCTTCTGCTGCTATTTTATTTAATGCTTCATATGCTTCTTCCATTTTAGCAACAGTTTTTTGTAAGTCAATGATATAAATATCATCTCTAGAGTTATAAATATACTCTTTCATTTTAGGATTCCATCTTTTAGTTTGATGACCAAAGTGAACTCCTGCTTCTAACAAATAGCTCATAGATACTACTGTCATATTAAACACTCTCCTTTCGTTTTGCTTCCAAATATCTCTTTTTTAATATCCACCTATTAGGCACTGGGATTATTAAATCAATATTTGTGTATATTTTTTGAAAAGCCATTTATATAGTACCATATTATGCTAAATAAGTAAATATTTTTCATGAATTTTATAACAAAAGTGCTATGACAGAGACCTTAGGCTCTGTCATACCCTGAAAGACTTATTTTATATAAGGCTGAAAGGGTAAAGAAAAAGAGATAACTCTTTACTTCTTTAATATAAATGATTTTAATATAATATTATTATTGCCATCTTTTGTATATGATATTATACCATCACTAGTTTCTTTATCTAGAATATCTGCTAGTCTAGTACTATAAGTAACTTTAACACTTGCTATATATTCTCCTTTCTTATATTCTACTTTATCACTAGTAATCATTGATACATATACACCATTACTACCAGGATGTCTATTATCAAAGTAAACATAATTTTTATCATACTTAGTATTACCCATTTTGCCTTTAGTTATTTTAAAATCTTCTCCTAGTAATTCTTTATAGTATTTATTAAATACCTTGTAATCTAAGTAAGATAAAGTAAAATCACTAGTAGGAGTATCTTCTACTACAGACTGGTCTCCTGCTGATAAAACTGTAAAATTATCTATATTTTCTTGATAACTTAATATATATTCCATAACAAATAATTGTCTATTTTCATATTTTTCTAGGTAATTATAATTATATTTAGGACTATATTTACCATTATCATCTTGACTATCAATACCTTCTTTTACTATTAACCAACCAAGAGGAGAACCTATTTTAGATAAATGATTGTTGATATCTTTTAGTTCTTTTTCTTCATCTATTTCTATTTTATTATCTTCTGTTACTAATATTTTATCTGTTACTATGTAACCCGCTACTAAGAGGCATATTATGCCTATTATTATGCAAAAAATATTTAACTTTTTCATTTTTTATCACCTACTATAAGTATAACATATAATTAAAAAAAATTAACCTAAATTTGGTTAATTTTATTATTTTATTTTTCTTGCTTCTAAATAGAATCTCTTATCATAACTATGTCCCATAGAGAATGTTTTTCTAGGTAAGGCACCATCTAATATTACAGTTCTAAATAATTCTTCTTTAGGCATTGCTTCAAATAGTATGGCTACATTATTTGCTTCTTTGCCCATACTTCTAGTTGTTTCATCGCCATGAATATAATCTAGTTTTCCTTCATGATCTTTTAGGTATTCATCTAAGAACATTTGAATGGAACCTACTGCTATATTAGATTTAGGATTAGAAATATATAACTTCTTATCAAAATCCTTAGTAACTAATTCAATGTATTCTCCTTTTCCTTCTTCATTAATATCATAATATTTATTTAATTCTTCAATTAAGTTATTTACATCTGTATTAAATATTACTCTATGTATTGGTTCAAATTCTAAAGCTTCACTATGTAAGTTTACTATTTCTACTAAGGCATATCTAGCTGGATTATTTAAATATTCTTCTTTGCTCATAGTTTTCTTTAGGTTTTCATAATTTGCTTTAGCGGTTGCTAATGAATGATTTCCATCTCCCATTGCAAATAGTAGTATTCCTTTATCTTTAACATTATATTTCTTTTCAAAGTAATCTTTATCCATAAGGCCTTCTAATCCTTTTTCGATATCTTTAATTACTTCATCAGATAAGTTATAACCTTTAATGTGACCTCCATTTTCCATTAGGTCAAAGTCGTAAACGATATCTTTAGTTGTTACTTTGTTTTTTAAACTTTCGATAATATTTTTCTTTTCATCATCTATTAAAATCATTATATGTGGTAATTCTAAGGGAGCATTTTCTCTTACTTTTAGTCTTGGTGGTATTCTTTCAATTACGGTTTTTTCAGTTGCTCTTATTAGTGTTTGAGAACCTTTTTCATAAGAATAGTCTTCTAAGTCAACCATTCCCATTAATCCTTCTCTTACTTTACCATCACTTTGTTTTCTTTCTAGATAAATCATGGTATTTGGATATTCTTGGAAGACATTTTCTTTTAAATAGTCTTCCATTGTTAAATTTATCTTTTTGATTCTTTCTTCAACATTTTCTTCTTCTAAATATAATTCTGGTAAGATTAGATTAAGAGTAGATGGTGAAGAACCTACTACATCCTCTACTTCTTTCCAATATTCTGGTTCACTTGTATATTGGTCACAAGCTACTACTGACCATTTGGTCATGTCTACATCTTTTGGTAATAAGATGTTTGCTCTTTTAAATGGTAACATTTCTGCACTCTCCTTTTCTTTAATTATATATTAGCAGATATTTTATTTATTGTAAATATTTATTTGTTATTTAAGATGTCTTTTATTATTTCTCTTTCATCTAAATGTTCTCTTACACCATTTATTTCACGATATGTCTCATGACCTTTTCCTAACAAAAGAATTATGTCTCCTTCTTTTGCATTATCAATAGCATATTTTATAGCATCCTTACGACTTGGTATTTTTATGTATTTTCCGGATGTTTTCTTTAAGCCTATTTCGATATCATTCATGATATCATTTATATCTTCATATCTAGAATTATCTTCAGTTACTATGGTAAAATCTGCTAGTCTTCCGGATATTTCGCCCATGTCATAGCGACGTTCTTTACTTCTATTTCCACCACAGCCAAATAAACTTACTATTCTTTTTGGATTATACGCTCTCATAGTCTCTAGTATACTTTGCATTGATACTCCATTATGGGCGTAATCTATTATAACACTATATTTACTAGATACTGGTACTATTTCTACTCTTCCTTTTACTGCTACTTTTGATAGGGCTTTTTTAATATTTTCTACTTTGCACCCTATTAGATATGTTGTTAAAATAGCACTAGAAGCATTATAAGCTGAGAATTCTCCTGGTGTATTTACTAGAAAAGTATCTTCTATGATTCCTTTAGTATTTAGTTCTAGTCCTATAAAATGTTCTTTTCTTAATAATTTGATATTATCTATTAAAAGATTAGCTTCTTTATTTTTACCAAAGGTATGTATATCACAAGTACTATTTTTTATCATATCTTCATAGTGGATATCATCAATGTTTAGTATACCATGTTTGCATTTTTGGAATAATAGGCTTTTACTATAAATATAGTCTTCCATATTCTCGTGTTCTCCTTCACCGATATGGTCTTTGGTTAAGTTAGTAAATACTCCGTAATCAAAGGAAAGGCCCTCTACTCTTCCTACTTTTAAAGCTTGAGATGATACTTCCATAATGGCATATTCTACTTTATCATCTACCATTTCTTTTAGATATTTTTGTATATCATAACTTTCAGGAGTTGTATTTACGGTATCGTAATGAGTGTTTCCGATAAATACTCCCATTGTACCTATAACTCCAGTCTTATGACCATCTTCTTCAAGAATATTCTTAATCATCCATGATGTTGTTGTTTTACCTTTGGTTCCTGTTATTCCTATCATAGTTAATTTACTAGCAGGATTATCAAAATAGTTTATGGCTAATAATGATAAATTCTTTCTAGTATTTGGTAATTTTACTACAGTTACATCTTCAGGTACTTCAACATCTTTTTCGATAATGATTGTTGTTGCTCCTTTTTCAATAGCAGACTCAATATAATCATGACCATCTACTTGAGTTCCTGATAAGCATATAAAAGCTGAACCATTAGTTACTTTTCTGGAATCATAGTATAATCCTGATACTTCGGTATCTAGACTTCCTTTTATTAATTTATAATCAATGTTATTTAATATTTTTTCTAATTTCATTGTTTCACCTCTCTAATTTATTATATTACTTTTTGGAATTTTTTTAAAGTCTTTTATTCCACAGTTTATTTTTTAATCCACAAAAAAAGAAAGCTTTCACTTTCTTTAATAATTATATTTATGCAGCATTTGTACTAATCTTTAAATCAAAATTAATATTTCCACCTGATGCATTATTTTCACAGTCAACATCTTGTCCTTCAACCCACATATAGATTCTTACTTTAGTAATACCTTTATTTAAAGTCATTAATTCTATATTAGCAGGAAATGCAGCAGTACTTGTCTTACCAGGTGTTACTGTTGTAAACTTATCCTCATGTTTCTCTTGAGTAGCTTCACCAAGTAAAATATCTTCAGCCTTAGTAATTGCACCTTTAATGCCAGCATAAGGTACTAATGCTCCATTTGCAGCAGTAGTAGTAATACCATATACGTCTTTGGCATTAGCTACACCAGCATCAGTATGAACATCAAAGTTAGGTTCCCAAACTGTTACAGTAGAAGCTGCTCCAGCATTCAAAGCTTGAATAGTATTTAAAGCAGAACCATCAGCAGTTTCTCCAAGTTTAACAAAGGCAATTCTAGATGCATTCTTAATACCATTATCCTTCTCATCAGCACTAGTTACACCAGAACCAGCTTGTAAATATATAGGTGTTGCAGCATTAACTTTGAAGAATAAATCAAAGGCAATAAACTTAGCAGTATCAGTATCTCCTTCAGTTCTAACAGCATTATCAATCTCTGTTGTTTTAGTAGCAGTAATAATATATTCACCATTATTAGCCACTGTTTCAGAAGTTTCAACTACACCATAATACATAGGTAAATATCCATTATCATCAGGAACCGCTATTGTAGAAACAGGTTCTAATGCTTCTGGTATTTGGTTAACAGCAGTTTTATAATTACCAGGATGAGCACCAACTAAATCAGCTTTTTGAACTATTGATTTCCATTTTGTTCCGTCAGCAGATATTTGAATACCATTTTTAGCTTCGATATTTACTTTTAATGTTTCTACTGAAACGTTCTTGTTAGATGTAAACCATGCATAGGTTGATGTAGCAAGCATTGTTCCAGTTCCTAACATTAGAAGTAGTAATATCAACAATCTGTATTTTCTTCTTTTTTGTCTTTCTTTTCTTAATTTTTCTTTTTCTTCTTTAGTAAGAACTTTTTCTTCCATTTTATCACTCCTTTTTATTAAGAATTTGAGAGTACTTCTCTCCTACTATTACTATTTCAGTATATCATACTTCCTTTTTATTTGCAATAGATATTTCGACATTTTTCGCATAACTTTTTTGAAGCCTTATTTACTAAGTGTTTTCATCTATTATTTGTTTTGATTCTATACATATTGTTACTCCTTCAATGATATCTTGATATTCAAAACTATCATATTCTTTAGGAAAAGTAACTACTAAATGATAGATATTTTCTTCATCTTTATCAAAACCAAAGGTTTGTTTAGCGGTTTCTAAAGTTCTAAAATAGGCTCCATCTTCCCCTGCCTTTTCGATTGTATCTTTAGTTATGATATTAGTACTTGCATTATAGTTATAATTTTCATTCATATATAATTTATATGATAGTGGTAAATTAGTTGTAGTAACTATTTTTAAAGTATACTCTAATTTGGTTTCTAATCTATTTTTACCATCATTATTAGCTACTTTAAAATCATATACATAAGGAGTATCTGATGGTACTAATTCATCTAATTTTACTTCTTTTTCATAGTAGTCAGTATTTAATATATATAAAGCTGTTTCTATTTTAGAATCTGAGTCTGTTTTAGAAAATAGTTTAGAGTAGGCTATTGGTATTAATGTTAATACTACGGCGAGTAATATTATAGCTATTGTTAATTTATTAGATTTTAATAATTTTCTTCTATCAAACATATACTTCACCTACTTTTTATATATACAATCTGGATCTTCAAACTTATCATCTAAAGATACTACTTTTTTTCTTTTATCTTTAGGTATATAAGATATACTTAGACTTATTAATATTAATGTTACTACTATTGACACTATTACTTTAGGAGTAGTAAATACTTCTCTTAATACTCCACCTTTTGGTATTCTAAGTATTACTTTACCTATTACTTTAGATTTATTTATTCTAACATCATCACTATTATTAGAATCTCCTTTAGTAGTAAGAGTATTACCTTCTATTTTTATTACTCTATGGGTAATAAAATCTTTACCATCTATGTAAGTTATTATATCATTCTTGCTAATATTAGAAGTTTTCTTTACTACTATTAAATCTTTAACATTTAGTGTTGGTTCCATGCTTCCACTTACTATTTCAAAGATACTAACTCCTAATACATTTGAATATTCTTTATTTAATACTTTTAGTGATATAAAATTATATAATGAAAAAAAAATTAAAACAGTGATTATAAATACTAAGATATCAATAAATACTTGAAATATTTTATTTATATACTTTAACATTTATATCACCGCTTTATTATTCATTTTGATATTCTACTACTGGTTCTCCTAGATACTGAATAACAGAAACAGATACTGGTATACTAATAAAATTATCTTTAGTTAAGCCTATTTTACTATCTTCTTCATTATTTTCTTCAACATTATTCCATTTTATATATACTCTTATTGTATTTGTTACTTTATTCTTTATTTCTTCTAGAGTTATTACTTTACTATAAGTATTTTCTCCTGTTCTAATTAAATTACCACTAGTGGTTTCTTCTATTCTATCTATAGCAAAACTACCATTTACTTTGGTAAAATCAAAGGTAACGCTATATAATATTGATGTATCAGTATCAGTAGGATCTATTAATATATCAAAATATCCTTCTGTACCTGGTGCCATCTTACCATTTTTTACACTATCAGAACCTACTATATTAACAGAATTTACTACAAAGTTTTCTCCACTTTTTATATCTGTTCCATTAATTAATACATTCCATTTTGCTATATTTGTATTTGTATTCATTATATTTTTACTTTCAAATAGTCCATATGTATCTCTTATTATATATATTGTTATAAATACTAAGATTAATGATACTACTACTAAAATATTTTTATTCTTCATCTTTCTCTTCTTTGATTACTTTTATTTCTTCTTTTATTTCTTCTTTTATTTCTTCTTTTATTTCTTCTTTTTGTTCTACTACTTCTTTTTTATCTTTTTTAGATTTCTTTTTTGGTTCTTCATCTTCATCATCATATTTTGATTCTTTTAATTCTTTTATTACAACATATATTTCATAAATAAATAATATTAATATTGGGAATATTATCATAAATAAGAAACCAAATCTTGATTCTAATATTCCTAGTATAGTGCCTAACTTACTATATGTTTTACTTGTTCTAGCGGTACCTATTACATATTCACTAGATACTGCATGATCACCATCTACAACAAATGTTGATTCTTCTTTGGTTATTGTTTCTTTTTCTAATACTGTTCCTAAGTTAACTGATACTGTTTGTTTATAATTGTCATAGAAGAATATTTTATCTCCTACTTTTATATCTTTATTAGCATCTTTATTTACTATTACTAAATCACCTTTTTGAAAATCTGGTTTTAATTCTTCATCTCTTACTATTATAAGTGATTTATTATTTAATTCTGTTATATTATACTTATTATAATTTAATAAAAATACTGTTAGTGTTATTGCTATTACTAAATATACTCCTACTAAAACTATTCCTAATCCTTTTAAAACTTTCTTCATACTATCACCATCTTAAGTATAGCATATAACTTTTTCTTATGCAAGTTATTAATTATATACTTTTTAATAAAATTACTATTTTTATTATACTTTTCATGAAAATTCAAGGTATTTTCATGTTCTTCCTAGCCTATAGTCTAGGAAGAAACAATAAGATATCATATTCACAGTGAAATACTTTCTAACTTAGATAACTACAAATAAAAAGAAGATAAACTAGTATCTTCTTAATTAGTATTCTTTTTATATGTTAAATATCCTGTTGTATAATTAGCCATACTTACATCTGTTTTAGTACTATCAAATGGTACTGCTCCAGCAAGAGAAGTACAAAATCCAAACATATTACCAGTATTTGTAACATTTGATGTATTCCACTTGTTAGAAACATATATAACTTTTAGATTTTTGGCTCCTGTAAACATATTAATCATTTCTGTTGCACTACCTGTATCAAAATTACTTAAGTCTAAACTTTCTAAACTTTGACAAAAATAAAACATTGAAGTTAAACTAGTAGCTTTACTAGTATCAAAATTAGTTAAATTTAAATTAGTTAATAAATTACATCCAGCAAACATACCACTCATTTTTGTTACTTTACTTGTATCAAAATTAGATACATTAATGCTTGTTAAAGATTTGCAACCTTTAAACAGCCATGTCATATCAGTTACTTTTGATGTATTAAAACTACTTAAATCAATCTCTTCTAAACTAGAACAACCATCAAACATCCACATCATGTTAGTTACATTACTAGTATTAAAACTACTCAAGTCCAATTTTTTTAATAGAGTGCAACCTTGAAAAGCATAATTCATATAAATTACACTGCCTGTACTAAAATTCGATAAATCTAAATTTGTTAAACTACTACAATAGCGAAACATACCAGACATTTCAGTTACATTACTAGTATCAAAATTAGTTATATTTATACTTGTCAAATTTGAACAACCATTAAATAAAGAACCCATATTTGTTACTTTACTAGTATTAAAACTAGATAAATCTATATCTACTAAATTTGAGCACCCATAAAACATTCCATACATACTTGTTACATTTGAAGTATTAAAATTAGATAGATTTAAACTTTCCAAATTATTACATCCGTTAAACATATAATCCATATTAACTACTTTTGATGTATCAAATCCTGATACATCTATATTCTTAAGACTAGTACTTTTATAAAACATTCTACTCATACTAGTCATATTACTAGTATCTAAGCCACTTAAATCTAAAGAAGATACATTATCTAAATAGGCAAACATACCACTTCCGTTAGTATTAGCTTCAACAGAACCATTCTCACTACCTATTGATATTTCATATAAACTATTATTATCTTTATCTGTATACCATAACATTACACTTCCATCTTGTTTTGATGATATATCTTTACTATATTTTGCATCATTTGGTACGACATTAGTTTTTTCTATAGTTATGGATTCTATTTGATTTCTAAGTACTTCAGTATTTAGAAATGTTGAAGAAGAACTTGATGGTGTTGTTGTTTCATTTTGAATTACATTTTCTTTATATATAGCACCAGTTCCTTCTCCATAGATATTAAATCTAAAATTTTGATTAGTCATAGTAATAGGATTATCTCTATTACCATCTATATAAATATATAAAGTATATATAGATACATTACTAGTTACTATTTCATTTTCTGCGAGTGCTATGGTATCCCCTTGTTTCTTATCACTAAAGTTACCACTAGATATTCTTTCATTATTACCATTATATAATTCATATACAAAAGTATTTTCTTGTAAGGCTGTAGGTAATAAATCTAAACTTAAATATAAATTCATTACTGCTGTATCATTATTACAAGTTTTATGTAAGTTTACTTCTATTTCTTTAATTAATCCTTCTTCTTTACTAGATACTGGTTTTAATTTACTATTAATCGTAGCTCCTCCAGTAAAATATATTTCAGGTAAACATAGATTACCTGATATACTAGTAGTAGTACTACTCCATATATAATATGCTAAACTACCAGTAATAGATAAACCTAATAATACTATACCAAATATCATATATAACTTATACTTATTCATAATTATTCCTCCATAGTAAAAAGACTATGAAAAATCACTAATATTTCTATTAGTTATTTCATAGTCTTTATTTATATTATTTATACTTAGATTATATTCTAGATATAGAAATGGTAATAAATACCCCCCCCATTTTCTACAAACAAGTGTATGTTACTGGTTAAGTTCATATTTATTACCTCCTCTCTAGTCTTTTCTTACAAATAAATAATATCATAAATAAATAATAAATTCAATATATTTGAAAATATTTTTAATAAAATAAGTATTCACACCAAATATAATATATATGGTTGATATTTATTCTAAAGCTTAGAATAAGCTTTAGAATAACACTCTAAGATTATAGCTTAGAGTGTATATTATATATTATTAGTATCTTTAATAAATTTAATTCTACTATCAGTAATTCTATTCTTATTCATAACAATACTATTAAGAATAATTTCTAACTCTTTAATTAAATTATCAATATTATCTTTATCTAGTTTATCTTTAGTTAAATTAAAACCAAATAAATTATAACGATCCATAATAAGCATACTAATATCTTTATCTTCAGATATTAAGATATTATTTAAAATATAATTATATGGATTATATACAAATAATCTTAATTTATTTATCTCACTAATATCTATATCTTTATTCTTAAGCAATTCTATTAAATAATTATAATTAGAATCCACTAATAAGAATATATCATAGATAGTAGTATCTTCTTCTAAAGAAGAAATTCTTTCTAAAAAATAATTTCTTTCTAATTCTTCATATAAATTTTTTAAATTATTAATATCATTATTTATTTTATTATTTAAAATATCTATCTTATCTATTTTATTCTTAGATACTAGTTTTAATACTTTTTTATTATTCTTAATAATATTTCTTTCTAATTTATCAATTTCTTTCTTCTTAGTACTATAAATATTTTTATACTTATCTTTATCTTTGTATAAAGATTTAATATCATTAATTATATAATCAAACTCTAAGTAATTCTTATACTCTATAATAGAATGATATAACTTCTTAATATCCTTATTTATCTTCTCACTAGGAGCACCCTCTATTACATATTTATATGCTTTGCTTACTTTATCTAATGAATAATCACTAATATTAAGTTTACCTTCTAGAAAGTTATTTTGTAATAAATAAGCATTATTTCTAATTAATATATTTCTATTTTTATATAATTCTTTATATTCATTATATATATCTTTACTTAATAAGTTATTTACTAAGTTATCATAATAAATATCAAATTTCTTTTTATTTTTATAATATAAGTATTTAAAATTTAAAGTTATATGAGTTATTATATCAGGACATTTCCAATATATTTCTTCAAAATCAGTTTTTAATATATCATTATCTTGATTTGATAGAAACTTCTTCATATAAATACTACTATAATAACTATAATTAAAATTATCTTCTGATAAAGGTACTCCTACTAAAGAAAAGATATCTATTGCTTTTTTTATATCAGTATTTACTTTATCTAAATCATTTTTATAGAAGTGACCTAGTTCATATAATATTATATCTAAATTACTTTTCTCATAAGAGGAATTATATTTATTTAGTAAAGGAAGTTGAGGTAGTAGTTCATTTATTTTATTAGTAATATTATCAATATTTTTATCATATTCAAGAGATAAATATCTATTTCTTCTCTTAGTTATTTCTTCCTCTACTACCTCTTTATCTACTCGATATTCTTTTAGCATTTCTTCTACTTTAGCTTTATATAATTTGTTATTCTTATTATTATTTCTAGGTAAAGCCGCTAATACTTCTTTTTGTAATTCTATTTTATCCTTATATTCATTTAGCATTATCATCACCTACTAACTCTTTTTCAAGAAAACTTATAAAATTATCTATTACTTTGGATAATTCTACTATGTCATCATCTACTAACTCTTCTATTTCTTTTCTTGTCATATAAACCTCCTATTTTATTATTATATATTGATATACTTCTCCTATTAAAGTATTATTATCATATAAACTTACTACTAGTTTATATGTTCCATCTAATAAGTTATCCTTAAAATATAAGAAATGATCTGATTCTTTAGTAGGATTATTTGTTAATAAATATTCTTTTTCATTATTAGTTGTATCTAAAGTATTTGTTACATAATCTTTTAAATCTACTTCATTATAGGTATTTGTATATATTGTACTATAATCTCTTCTTAATAATTTTAATCTAATATTTGGGTTAGAAAGACCTGATGTATATTCTATTTTATATACATAACTATTATTATTATTTAAAGTAAATCCTGTATCTTTATTTATAAATATCATTTTATCAGTAGTGCTTACTTTTAATCCATATATATTATCTATTACTGTAAATTTTAATTCTAATTGATCTGATGAATTAAGTCCATAATATATACCATCAGCAGATCCAAATGATTCTATTAATAATGTATATTCGCCACTAGAAAGGTTACTATTCTCAGTATTAATAGTTATCTTAGAACGAACATTAGCTATTTTCTCAGTTATATTTATTCTTATAGTACCATCATATCTTGGATAATAAGTATTACCATTATATGTATAGTTAACTCCCATTAAACTAGAACTAGTAAGAGGAGTACCCCTACTATCAAGAATAGTCATTTTTATACCTAATTTCTGTTCATCATAATTTGTATCAAAGATAGTATCAGTAGCTATTTTATCTTGAATAAAGTTAGTATCTAATATTAAATTAGTACTCTTACCACGATATATAGTACTATCAGATAAACTACCAGATAATTCTATTATAGCATCTTTATTATGATATAAATCATATTTCATAGTAGACTGCTCTATACCAAGTACACTAATTAAAGTCTGATTATCATTATTTCTAAGTTCTATCAATAATGACTTATCTAAAACATCAGTATCAATATTAGTATCTTTAAAATCAACCATAAAGATAAACTCTTCAACAGTCTTCTTATCTTTATAATATACAGCATTAGCACTACTATCATCATAATTATTATTTGGACTAGTACTACCCATTTTAACAAATTTAGATAATGGATAAGATACTTCACCATAGTTATTATACTCTATTAAGCCATTATTATAGTCTTCTTCAGTTACTGTATAGTAATAGTAAACAGGTTTATCTTCAACATGAAAGTCAATCATGGTAAGTTCTGTATTTACTGGTAATAAATAAGTAGATACTAAACTACGATGATATCCTTCTTTATATGGAGTAGTATCACTTTCCATATACAATGAATAATAAGTACTAAAACTACTCTTAGTTGTTATATCAACAGGACTAGTAGCAAACATTTCATACTTCTTACCTGGAGTAATAGTTCCTTCATAGTCATTAGTATTATATAATGCAGTATTTAAATTAACATTAATATTAATTCTCTTTACTTCATTATTTAAGTCATCAATAGGAGTAATAGCTACAAGAGATATAGTAACACTACCTAGACTTTGAGTTGTTGTTAAATTCTTAGAATGATAGAAGTAGAATACCAATCCTGGAGCTCCTGCTGAATTCTCTCTTTGATAATCAATAGTACCATTAACATTATTATTACCTTCCGTAGTAAAGTTAGTACTACCTTTAGTTATCCAACCGTTTTGTCCTGATTTCATATTTAAACCAAAAACAGTATTGGCCTCATCCTCAGTATTCGCTACTCTAGGTATTTCACTATAATCTATTAATTTAATATCTTCATTTAAAGTAGCATAATTAAATCCTAGTATAGAGAATTTAGTATTAGCTGAGGCGTGATTTAATAAAGATAATTCATAGGTACCCAAAGTAGAATACTTAGAAGCTGTTAATGTTATTTCATAAGAATCTACTTTCTCTCCTATTGACCACATATAGAAATCAGCATTATCAGGGGTTGGTTCTATATAATCTATTATAATACCATTACCTTCTTCATTACCATAATTAGTATAAAAACCATCTTTAGTTATATCATGATCAGTCTTGTGCATACCAAGTACATAACTACCTTTAGTAAAGTAATAAATATCTCCTGATGATACTTCACTAGAATAGTCATAATCATTATATAGAGCAGTTACAATATCACCATTTCTACTTAATAAATACATACCAAAGAAAGTCATACCCGATACTTCACCAAATGAAGTTATATTTTCGTTAGTAGCTATATTTAAGTTTTTACCCTCTAACATATATATTCTATTATTAGTATTTCTTGATAATAATTTTGTTTCAGGATCAAGAGTTACTTCTGATTTTACTTCATTAGTGCCATTCATAGCTAAACTAGATAATTTCTTTACTAAGTTACCACCATTTTGTAAATATAATGAAGAGGAATTAATTAGTTTTAGTTCATCAATTCTACTTAACGAGAATAATACTGTCGAGTATTCATTAGTTCTATCAGTAGCACCTTTTAATTCTATATATGAATTATCAAGTGTTACAATATTAGCTCTCTGTATAGATATATTTCTCTTAATATCTTCTTTAGTACCATAATTTTTAATATTTACATAACTATAACCGGTAGTAGAAGAAGCATTACCACTACCAAAGATAGATCCACCTATAGTAAAAGTATCATAACCTTCACCATTTATATTAATATTAATACCTACGGTTACACTTATAAAGGAATAGTCATATTCTTCACTACCGCTAGCATTGGCTTCTCCTCCACCAAAGACAGTTCCTCCTATTACGATAGGAGACTTAGTAAGATTTTTATTACTACTTGCAGATAAACCTATATTTACAGTAGTATCACCATATAATCTTGAAGTATTAGCACCACCATAAACATTACCACCAATAGTAGCTCCTACCACATTTACTATGCCTTTAGAATTATTGTTTTTTTCTAGTCCAGTAGCAGCGGCATTACCTCCTCCAAAGACATGTTTACCAATAGTAGTATTATCATCTATATCAAGATTAGTATTACCATTAACTACTGCTAATACACCATTACCACCAGCATAAACACTATCATTTACATTGGTATTAGATATATGAATATTAGTATTTTCTCCTACTACAGCAGCATTACCACCACCATAGATAGAATCTTCAACGGTAATATTATTAGTATTAACATTAGTATTTTTATTTACTTTACCTAAGTTTCCACCACCATAAATAGTTTTTACTTTAGTAGACTCTCCTATTACAAGATTGGTATTACCTAATACTTTAGCTGGATTTAATTCGCCAGTTTCATCTCCCGGTACAATAGAATTCTCTCCATTACCACCACCAAAGATAGCATTAGAAATAGTACTATTATTAACTGTCAAAGTAGTATCTTCTTTTACTTCGGCAGCATTACCTCCACCATAGATATTATTATCAATAGTAGTATTATCTAAAACTTTAGTATCAGTTTTTAGAACAGCGGCTTCATTACCGCCTCCAAAGACATTACCAGTTACATGAGTATTTGATAAAGTCATTTTAACAGTAGTTTCTACTTCACCTTTGTTTCCTCCTCCATAAATATCTCCTGATACTTCGGAAGAATTTACCTTTACTTCTAAACTATTAGTTACTTTAGCAGCATTACCACCGCCATATATAACAGCCTTATTTTCGGCATTACCAATAGTACTACTATCAATATTTAGAGTTACTGAAGATACATCAGCTTCATTACCACCACCATATATTGATTTATTAACAGTTACATTATTGATATTCGTAGAAGCAGTAGTTACACTAGCTTTATTGCCTCCCCCAAAGATAGTATTTATGTTTCCATTAGTTAAATTTATATTAGCAGAAGTAGTAGTACCTCCTAGATTATTACCACCATATATTTTATCAACATTTAATTTACCTATATATTTATTACCATTAGCATCATAACCCACTAATAAATATCCTAGTATTTTAAAATTCTCATAAGTATCATATGAATGAATATTAAATTCAAAACTATAAGTACTATTATTATTTAAAGTATTAGTTCCATACCACTGATTTGCTTCATCAATATGATAAATATTATTAGTACTATCAAACTCCACTTTAGATGAACTCCAGTTAGAATCGAAAATACTTTTACTAGTTAAAATATATAAATCCCATGTCGGTAAACTAACTCCTGTATTATTGGTTATATCTACATTTATTTTTTCACTACCTAATATATCAGTAGCTCCTGTTTGATTTATATCAGATTTACTTATTGTAAACGCTGAAGATAAATCGCTAGTAGTAACAGATAAGTTTTTAATATTAGTAGTCTTAACTTCTCCGCTAGTATTAGAGCCTCCAAATACATTAATAATATTTGCTCCTCCTAAATTAACATTAGTAGTAATAGCTCCTGCCTCATTACCACCACCATAAACGTTAGTTATTAATCCATAATTTAGATTAACATTAGTAGTAGTAGTTTCGGCCTTTAAACCTCCTCCGTAAACATTAGTTATTAGAGTGCCATTTATATCAATATTAGTGTTTTCTACTTTACCACCTTGATTATTACCGCCATAGACATCATTTATATTAGCATCATTTACTACAATATTAGTTATAGGAATATTTCCTGATAAATTAGAACCACCAAAGACTGTACCTACTTTGTTATTTATTGTTACATTAGTACTTTCTGTTACAGAAGTAGCTTCTCCTCCACCATAGACTGTAGTAATATTTCCATTATCCACTAATACATTAGTAACCCCAGTAGTTCCTCCAGCATTATTACCACCATATAAAGTAGTACAAGTGCCTCCTGATGCAGTTACATTACTAGTAGTTACTGTACCGCTAATATTTGAACCGCCAAATATTTTATCTACTGTTCCACCATTTAAGTAAACATTTGTTATATTAGCTGATGTTTCATTACCTCCACCATAAGTATTAGTAATAGTTCCATCATTAATAGTAACTGTTATATTACCATTAGGTTTTCCTTTTAAGTCATTACCTCCAAAGACATTAGTTATAGTACCATTATTTATAGTAACTTCAATATCTCCCATTACATATGGTGTGTAAGTATTATTACCTTCACCACCACCAAAGACATTTACTATTATGCCTTTATTTACAGTAACTTTAGTTTTACTAGAAGATACACTAGTTCCAGAAGAAGAATCATTTACTGTACCATAAGCACTACCACCATATACACTCTTATTAATAATTGGCGTTGTATTAAGAGAAGAATCTCCTATAACAACATTTATATCATCTCTTACAAAAGTACCATAGTTTGATGAATTAGTATAACCTCCTCTACCACCACCATAGACAGAGTTTGTTACTTCTCCACCAAAAACATTTACATTTACTGTTCCAAATATTGTACCTTGTTCATTACTACCACCATAAATACTACCAACAACATTTCCACCATTCATAGTTATATTTACAGTAGCTGTTTTTGATGATGATCCACTACCATTCTTATTACCACCACCATAAACTGATCCTTCAATAAAACCGTCATTTATTATTATATTAGTATATGATGTATTAGAACTACTACTTACTCCTGTTGCTCCATAGTTACCACCACCATAAACATTGTTATTAATAGTAGCTTTATCATCAATAATTATTATTGAATTATCAGATGATCCTATTGTAGAATAACCGCTACGACCATTACCTATTCCAAAGACACTACCAGATTCTGCTCCAAATAAAGTTGTATTATTACTTATTAAGTTTTTATCACCAATAGTAGCGGTTCCTCCTATATAAATATATGGTGTTCCATTTAATGTTCCATCACCTTCATTACCAGTAGAACCATTAGATCCTCCAAAGACACTATAGTTTACTGTACCTCCAGTAACAGAAACAATTCTATTTCCATAAGTGGCAGTTGTTCCTGCTCCTCCTATTATGATATCAACACTACCACCAGTCATATAAATATATATATCATTTACACCACTTCTATTATCGCTAGATAGAGGGCCTCCTATTAGATTATAAATATAACCGCCCTCTATTTTAGCTTTTCTAGCAGAATAATGTGTTCCTCCATATCTTCCTCCAACATATATTCCTGTTGATAGATCATATTTGCTACTTCCAAAAGTCCCACTTTTTACTGTTAAATCAAACGATATATCTTTATTTGTGCTACTATTTGTATTAGCATAAACATTTCCACCCCAAGATCCTGAAGCACAATAATATATATCTAAAGCGGTATTATTTTTCTTTGCTTTATCATAATCATTGCCATATACGCTTTTATTATTTAAATACAAATCAGGATCATTCCAAGAACTTGTTGATGCTCCCATACTAAGTGATATGGAATTATATATACCAGATTCTAACATAAATTTATATTTAGTTGGATTATTATTGCTTCCAGTGCTTGAACTATTACCCGCTACTACAGATCTTAATGTTGGATAGTTACCATTTTGAGTTAATCCTCTTCCTAATTTGACATTATGATAATTACCAAATAAAGTTCCTGATGTATTATTAGTTGGTGGATTATATATTCCATTTATTCTTGTTCCATAGTATAATGTAACATTTTCTATATTAATATCATTATAACAGTTAATAGCGGAATTAGCATTCCAAGTAACATTATATTTAGTACCATTATGTAAACTGGTTATAGTAAATGGATAATCTCCATTATCACTCCAAGAACCATTAATACTATTATTTAATACTAGTATATTAGTATCTCTAGTAACTAAATAATAATATTCTTTATTTACATCAAATATTTCTTCTTCACCATTATCATTATAATACTGAAGTAATTTATAGTTAGTACATCCATAGTAAGAATTACAAGTACCAGTTGTAGTTTCACCATTTGCATTATAATAACCAGTTTGTGACTCACCATAATTTATAGATACTTCTTGATAATAAGTAGACATATTAGCATCTATTAGATCGGTATTAACTTCCTCAGATAACACTTCTCTATTAATAGTACTATTATCTAACTTAGTCATATAGCCATTATTTAAATAATAATAAGTATTATTTTCATCAAAATTTTCATTAGTTATTCTTTGATAATATGTACAAGTAGTTTCTCCATACCACCAATTAGGACGACAAGTTCCATTACCTAGACGATTGCCTCTCTCATCATATAAGCCATTATAGCTTTCTCCTCTGCTAAGAATAACTTGATAATAATAACCAGTCATATCTATTTCTTTATATGTTATTTTTATTTTTTCTACTTTTTTCATGCCAATAGTATTTAAACTTCTAATAGCAGTATTAAAATTACTACCTACATAACTTACTTTGGCAGTAGTCCATTTAGCAATCATAGTTATATCTATTTTCTCTGGTTTGTCATCTTTATAAGTTACTGGTACTTTAACATATCTTTCGTAATAATTACTGTCATAACTTATTTTAGCATTTTGATAATCAGTATACCAACCATTAAAACCACGATCACCTGGTCTATCAGTAAAAGGATTATCTATTAGTTCTATTAATACATAGTCATCACTTTTATCAGCAGTATTATTATCATTTACTTCAAACATTTTAAAATATACATAAGTATCTTGTCTTTCAGATAATGATACATAACCTTTATTAGTACCATCATTACCTTTATATGTTATTTTAGTTTGAACTAAATTATTATCATTATATATATCTTTATTATCCGTAGTAGGAAGAGTTCCATCATTAGATGTATAATTTAAACTCTTATAATAGTAATAATCACTCTCTACTTCATTTATTATTACTTTATTATCTTTTACTGAACTTTCTACATAGTCAGGATCATCATTAAATTCTAATATTAAATCACTATAGGTAGCAAAGTATGTAGTAACTCCTATTACTAAAAGAAGTAAAGAAGAAGAACCCACTAAAAAACGAACTTTAAGTTTAGTATTATTTTTTAAAAGTTTCTTTACATGTTTAAATTTACTTTTAATTTTATGCACTTCTACCACCTACTATCATCATATTAAGTATAGCATATTATAATAAATAAGTAAATTATTTTTATCATACCTTTCATAAAAACCCAAGGTGTTTTTATGTCTTATCTAGCCTAATTCTTAGTCTATCTAAGATGTCTCATTAGACCTATCATATCTAAGTCAAAAACATAAAGAAAAGAACTAGTTCAAATAACTAGTTTCTATATTAATTATTACTTTTATATGTTAAATATCCATTAGTATAATTAGCCATACTTATATCTGTTTTACTACTATCAAATGGGACTGCTCCAACAAGAGAAGTACATGAATGAAACATAAGAGAAGAACTAGTAACATTTGATGTGTTCCATTTTTCTGATACATATATAGTATTGATTTCATTATTTTGCAGAAACATTTTAGACATGTTTGTTACTTTACTTGTATTAAAACTACTTAAATCTAATTGTTTTAATGATTTACAATTATAAAACATATTTGCCATATTAGTTGCATTAGTTGTATCAAAACTTGAGAGTTCAATATTTTCTAATGAACTACAACCATTAAACATATCTGAAAAATCAATCGCTTTCTTTGTATCAAAATTACTTAAATCTAATTCTTTTAATGATTTACAATTATAAAACATTCCATATCCCATATTAATAACATTACTCGTGTTAAAGTTTGATAAATCAAGACTTGTTAGTGAGCTACAGTTATAAAACATCGATCCCATATATGTTACTTTATTTGTATTAAAACTACTTAAATCTAAAGTAGTTAATGAACTACAATTATGAAATAAATTTGCAAAAGTAGTAGCACTTGATGTGTCAAAATTACTTAAATTAATTTCTTTCATTTTTTGACAGTCTCTAAACATATTACTGAAATTAGTTACCTTTGATGTATTAAAATTTGATAAATCAAGACTTTCAAGAGAGGTGCAACCATTAAACATATTATTTGCATACAATAATTTAGAGGTATTAAAATTTGATAAGTTAATACTTTTTAAACTATTACTGTTATAGAACATATAAGACATACTAGTCATATTACTAGTATCTAAACCAGTTAGATCTAGAGTATCTACATTATCTAAGTAAGAGAACATACCACTACCATTAGTGTTAGCTTCTAGTGAGCCATTCTCACTACCTATTGATACTTCATATAAACTATTATTATCTTTATCTGTATACCATAACATTACACTTCCATCTTGTTTTGATGATATATCTTTACTATATTTTGCATCATTTGGTACTATGTTATTTTTCTCTATTGTTATAGATTCTATTTGATTTCTTAATACTTCAGTATTTAGAAATGTTGATGATGAGCTAGATGGTTGTGTAGTTTCATTTTGTATTACATTTTCTTTATATATAGCTCCAGTTCCTTCTCCATAGATATTAAATCTAAAACTATTATTACTCATAGTAATTGGATTATCTCTATTACCATCTATATAAATATATAAGGTATATATAGATACATCACTAGTTACTATTTCATTACTAGCTAGTGTTATAGTATCACCTTGTTTCTTATCACTAAAGTTACCACTTGATATTCTTTCATTATTACCATTATATAATTCATATACAAAAGTATTTTCTTGTAAAGTAGTAGGAAGAAGATCTAAACTTAAATATAAGTTCATAACTGCTGTATCATTATTACATGTTTTATGTAAATTTACTTCAATTTCTTTTATTAATCCTTCTTCTTTAGATGATACTGGTTTTAATTTACCATTAATCGTAGCTCCTCCCGTAAAATATATCTCTGGTAGACATAAGTTACCTGCGATACTAGTAGTACTACTACTCCATACATAATAAGCTAAACTACCAGCAATAGATAATACTAATAATACTATTCCAAGTATCATATATAATTTGTATTTATTCATAATTTCCTCCATAACAAAAAGACTATGAAAGACTAGTATTACTACTAGTTACTTCATAGTCTTTATTAATATTATTATTTATACTTAAATTACAACCCCCCCCGAAAATTAACTTGTTGTTAACTATATTTAATACTTTCATAGGTAGGGCCTCCTTTCATACTTTATGTATTAATTTTATCATAAACTTTTTTTATTTTCAATAAGTCTATTGCTATTTTTATTAAAATATCATATAATGTATATGGAAAGAGAAATTTACTCATAATAAAAATGGGTAACACCTAGTTGTGAAGGTGTTCTCTCCGCATTTTTTAGATACAGAGCACTGCCTTGGTGCTCTATTTTACTTATTTTCTAAGGTTACTACTATATATGAAATATAGTGTAACTAGAGTAATCCAAGCAAATGCTAGGACTAGTTCCATTTCAAAACCCCCTTTATAAGAAAACTTTGAAACATAGAATCACCCCTTCCTTAAGATACTTAAAAAAGGAGAGAACACCACTAGGTATTACCGCATAAACATTATATATTAATTGGTTATTGTAGTCAATGTTTTTTTTGACTATTTTTTATTTAATTTATAAACTCTTTATTTATAGGTGGTTACAAGATTTTTGCATATAATACGTATGTACCATCTTTGCGTGATAATCGTTTAAATATTTATAATATAATGTATATAGAAAGAAAAATTTACTCAAGGTATTCTCACCATATAGCTGTGTTATATTATGCTGGATTTGTACTAAAACTTAAATTTAAAGCTACATTACCAATAGCAGCATTATTTTCACAGTCTACATCTTGTCCTTCAATCCACATATATACTTTTATCTTAGTAATACCACTATTGATACTAAAGATTTGAACATTATTATCAAAATTATTCTTAGTATAATAATCTATGTTTACTCTTTGAAAATACATAGGATATTTATTTTCACTAGCATTATTAGTGGTTACTCCTGCTATCTTAGGTATTTCATTTAAGACACCATCATAATTTAATGGCTCTGATGGACTAGTTATATTCATTTGGTAAACATCTCTAGCATTTTCAATACCATATTCAGTATGTGTATCATAATTAGGTTCCCAAATATGAACTTTACTCTGGTCACTAGTAGTCATTGACTGAATAGTACCTAGTGGAGCTCCAGTAAATGTTGTTCCTTCTTCAATAAAAGCAAAACGAACAGCATTTTCTATTCCTACAGATTTATTTCCACCATAAGTAGCATTAGATTCAGGCGTTAGATATAACTGAGTATTATTATTATTAGTTTTTAAAAACAAATCAAAAGTAATAAATTTACCAGGACTATTTTCTCCTGCTGATGCTACTTCAATACTTCTAGTTGTTTCAAGTACATAACTGCCAGCAGCATTATTAACAGCATTACCATGATAGATAGCTATCTTACCATTATCTATTTTACCTACTGTTGATACAGCCTCTAATGTTTGAGGAATTTGATTAGTATTAGTTGGATATGTATCACTAGCAGTTATTATATCATCAACAGAAACAGAAGATTTCCAATTAGTTCCATCAACAGATATTTCTATTCCTCCTTGAGCTCTAACATTTACATTTAATAAATCTACTCTTACTAATCTATTAGTAGTAAACCAGGCATATGATGAAACAGATAATGATAATGTTGTAATTAATAATAGTAATAATAGATAAAATAAACGATATCTTCTCTTTTTTTCTTTCTTCTTATTCTTTTTCATTATTCTTACTCTCTTCCTTATGTTCTTCTCTTATTTCCATATGCATTTTTATTTCACCACCAAGAATATTATCTATGCAATCAGGATCATCACCTTCAAGCCATATTACAATAGTAAATTTATCAATATTTCCTGGTTTAAAATCTTTTCTTTGTTCTAACACTGCTTCATCTTTGCTATAAAATGGTAAGGTATCTTTTTCTGGCTCATTAGTATAAGAGTTCACTTTAGCATATACTCTTCTATCACCATTTAAATATACCATTACTCTAGCAGCTTCATCAACATTTTTTATAACATCATCAATTATTATGGAATACCAATAATTGATTGTTTCTTCGCCTTCATTTTCTATATAGAAAGTATAAGCTATATAATTTTCTCCATTATGCGAGCCATTACTTTCAGTATCTATATTTTTTGGTATCCAATCTATTGATATATTATCCATAAATTCTAAGTCTCTAGCAGATAATTTTCTTTTTGATTCTTTAATTTCTGAATCTTCATATATTACAATACCACTTTCTGAAGATAATCTTTTATCAAGTGTTATTGTAAACTTTCCACCTTTATATATTACTCCTAATACGATAAATACTAAAGCTAATACTAAAATGGATATAGATAATATTAATTTTATACTACTATATTTCTTTTTTCTACCATAAACTTTTTCTGCTTTTACCACTACATTTTTAGCCATGTCTACTCCCTTACCTTCTCTTTTTATTGTATCATAATTCTTGTACTTGTACAATTAACTCATGATAATTTTACATTATATTAGACATTATATTGCTTATTAATTATTATTATGCTATAATTTTTATATAATAGGTGATGTTAATGAAGAGGAAACATTTTATTTATATTCTTGCTTTCTTATCATTTGTTTTATGTATTTTCTTTATACAAGAATCTTATGCTAAGTATTTAACTTCTACTAGTGAGAATGCTAGTATTAATGTAGCTAGGTGGAGAATTTTAGTTAATAATAAAGATATTCGTGAAGGAAATACTGCTGATGCAGTTATTGTACCAGTATTTGATGGTAATGAAAATATTGCTAGTGGTATTATTGCTCCTACTAGTGAAGGATATTTTGATTTAGTTATAGATGCTACAGAAGCAGATGTTTCATTTAAATATAATATTAATTTTTCTGTCAATGATGATAGTGCTGTCAGTGATTTAGTAGCTACTAAATATTCTATTAATAATGGAAATGTTGTTGATTTAAATAGAGATAATCAATCAATAACCAATGAAGTATTACAAGCTAATAATACTGCTCCTATTTATATTAGAGTGTATGTTATATGGGATGATGGAGAAAATAGTACTATGGATAACACAGCAGATACTGAGGCTACTAAAAATGGTAAAACAGCTAAAATGAATGTTAATTTATCATTTATCCAACTTAAATAATAACTATTAGTTTTGAGATTATAAGCTCAAAACTTTTTTTATAATGACCTTGGGCATTATAAAACCTCCTAGTGACCTAAGGCACTGGAGGCATATAATAATTTTATTCATCTACTTGTACTGCAGTTATCTTTACTATTAAACTTATACTTGGTAAAGTACTATTTTGTTTATGATAATCATAAGCTTTATTACCCCAATATGTATCTTCGGAATCATTACCATTTTCATATGGCCAAGTAACGTTAATAGTTATACTTGCTTCGCCACCATTTTTAGGAATAACATCGTTAGAAACATTAAAATCAATAGTAAATGGATAATCATTTCTTATTTTATTTATAATTTGTTCATCAGTTAAATTTAAACTTAGAAGATCACTTCCTAGAATATTTGCTTTTTCTATTTCATACTTAATACGAGCATCAGCTTCACCACTATTGGTGGCTCTTAATACCTTCTGGTAATCTTCCATACCTGGATATAAAGAATCTATATTTATTTCAATATATTCTTCAGCCATTTCCCCTGCTCCTACTTCAAAGTTTACGTGCCAACTTCTTACTTTAGCAGTTATATTATTGGATACTTTAGTTGAATATATAAACCAAGCAAAACTATTTGAAGCTAAAGTTATAGCTAAAAGAAATATTGTCCTTAATCTAATTCTTCTTTTTCTTTTTTCTTTCTTTTTGTCACTCAATAGTATCACCTACTTAGATTTTTTTTCTTTTCTTTCATCAATGATATCTATTACTTCCATTACTAGTAATATAGCAAATGGGACAAATACTACAAAATAAAAGCCATATGGATTATTTACTACTTTACTTATTAAACTTAGTATTATACTTTTATATACTACTTTACCTAATATTTGGTTATCTTCTACTAAAGGATCTTCTATATCATTAGCAATACCTTTGGTATGAAAGTATGTTTTTCCTTGTAATTTTTCTTTCTTTATTACTCTATGGGTTACTATTTTACCAGCAAAATCATCTTTCATTCCTCGATATACAACATCGTCTCCTACTACTATTTCTTCAGTATTTATATTTTTAGAAATAACCATATCATATACTTTATATTTTGGTTCCATACTTTCAGTTATAATTGTATAGATACTATATCCGCCTAGTGATAGTTTATTATTTGATATTCTTTGAATAAAGATTATACTAATTACTATTACTATAAATAAAGATATTATTGCTTTAATAATCATTAATAATATTTTTAAGGCTTTATTATTTTTTATTCTTTCTATCATATTTATCACCACTATATTTCTATTAACTTTATATCTTCTAAATATTTATCCATATATTTTTTATATATTTCTTCTATTTGCTTTTCATTTACTACAGTTTTATATTTTATTATACTATATTGTTTATCTATTAAATCTTTTAATTTCTTTTCATCAATAGTTGAATCCATGGTTATGACTTTTTCTATCATATTACCTACTAGTTTCTCAGATAGTTCTGTTTTAGATACTTTTTCTTCTTCTTTACCTATAGAATCTAAAACTAAGTAATCTAATAGGAATGATTCATCTATTAATTTTTTTATTTTACCATCATCATAATAATCATTATTTCCTTTATCTTTTTTGGTATCATCTTCCATATGAGTTTGCATATAATTCCATAATTTTACAGCATATTGGAAATTAACATTTTTAAGTATTACATTTGTTTTCTTAATTGGAGATGTTACTAAAGATATATGCTTTTTATCTATTGTTTGATATACTGATGATGATGTTAAGTCAGATATTTGTGTCTCTAACTTTTCTATTCTTTCAGATATAGTTAAGCCAGAGTCATCTTTATTACTTTTCTTATCATCTTTTTTAGAATTAATAGTCATTGTTATATCTATTTTTTCTTTACCAAGACTACTATTGGCACTATACTCTAATTTTTTATCATCTTTACTATAGGATTCTTCTACTAAATTACGTTTTTTTCTATCAATATAGAATTTCATATTTTTTATTAAACTATAAATGAAACGATTTTCATAAGTATCAAAACTTTCTTCTTTATTGATATTTAATATTTTACTAGGACGCACATCTCCTGTTTCTTTATTGTAATCTTGTATTAAATTGGTATTTTTAGATAAGTGCTTAATACTTTCAACAGTTACACGACGAGCTAATTCTATTTTTACAATATCTTCTTCATTTACTATAAATCGATTTGGATTTCTTAAGATATTATCTAAATATCTGATAGTATCTTCCATTATCTCAAGCCATTCAAAGTTAGTATTTACTCGGTCATAGGCTGTTTTTACATGAAGATTTGAATTTATATTTTCAAAAAATTTGTTATTTTTATCTTCTTTTGCTTCTGTATATAAATTCATTATTTCTAATTCATTCATTATAGGCCTCCTACGTTAATTTTTTTAATCTAAGTAAATACTCTTCGCACTCTTTCATTTTTCCTTTACCAAAAGTTTTATCTAGAAATTCTATATATCCATCAATTTCATCACGAATATATGATATATTTAATTGTTCAAATTTTCTTAGTATTTTTCTAGCTATAAAGTAATCTACACCATCTACTTCATCACCACCACAGGCAACATATACTGGTACAAACTTTTTCATATGAGCTACGATACGATTACCAAAAGCTATTCTAAAGTGTTTGATAACATAATCATCCATTTCATTTATCTTATTTAGAGTATCTTCTGATATTGGATTATCTTTCATTGCTTCACTAAATAATTTATCTAGGTATGAATAATTTATATCTTGGGCCTCGGTATCAATTGGTTCAAATACTTGACCTTTATCATTAATGTCTAGAGGCATAGCTCTATCGTATACTTTATCTGTTACCATAAATGTGGAGTCATCGTTATTGATTGTTCCAATATACCATACATTAGCAGGTATTTTTAATTTACCATCAACAATGTTTTTGGGATCATCTGGCCAAGAACTAGATACTAATTCTACAATCCATTCGTCTTTATTAGGCATCTCTAGAATAGATAACATTTCAGCAAAATAATACTCTACTCTGGAGATGTTCATTTCATCTAGTATTACGGTATATATATCATCAGTATAACCTGCGACATAAAGTTCTTTTAATACTTCTGTTTCATTAAACTTTTTAGTAAATTCATTGAAATAGCCAAATAACTCAGTTCTATCTCTCCATGATGGCTGTACTGAAGCAACACAGGAATCATGTTTTAAGAATTTTCCCCAAGCATAGGCTAAAGAGGTTTTACCAGTACCAGATATACCTTGTAATATTACTAGTTTGGTTGAGGCTAGTGCTGATATGAATAATCTTATCATTTCTGATTTATAGTATAATTTTAATTTAGATGCTGCAAAATTTCTAAATGTCTCTACTAATTCTTCAAGGGTAAAACTATCACCATAGTTTGCTATTTTATATTTAGCAAATTCAGTATCGACCGCTGTTAGTTTAGGGAATCTACTCTTAGTAGTATCAACATCTTCTTTTGGTTTATCTGTTTCTTCTATCTCTGGTGATTCACCTGGCTTTAATCCTAGTTGTGATACTTTCATAGCAAGAATACTTTCTTTTTCGGCCATAAGATCCGCTACTTGATTATTTAGAGAAGCTACCTCCTCAAGAAGAGATTCTTCTTCTACTACTGTTTTATGGAATTTTAAATACTTTCTTATAATGAAATAGATAATAAATCCTAAGCCTCCTATTATGGCTAAAACTATTATGATGGCTAAGACTACTAATATCCATTCAGGAACACTAAAATCATCTTTATAAAAATTAATTATACCAATATATTCTTTTATATTGAACATATTTATTATTCCATTTACTAAGCCTTTAAACATCAGGATAAAGGAAGTAAAAAATTGTTCTAAAAATTCATATAGAAATCTAAAAAATGTATCCATACTGCACCTACTTTACTATTCTATTATTACTTTTTCTTCATCAAAAAAGTTTTGTTTGTTTGTATCTACTATTACATATGTAAAAATATCTAACCATAATTTACTTGAATCATCATAATTATATCCTTCATCTATTTCTACTGCTACTTGAAAGCCATCTTTTATCCAAGTATTTATTTGATCTTTATTTACTAAATAGTCAGAATACTTAAACTTTATTATAATATTATTCTTTACTATTTCATTATCTATTATATTTATTAATCTATTTAATTTTTGTTCTTTATCAAAAATACTGATAGGAAAATCTACGATTAAATTAGTATCAAATTCTCCCTTAATAGCATTTTCTAAGATTATTTTAGAAGTTAAATAGCATGTAATAAAGCTTTTTTGTTCATTTACTATTCCTTCACTATATACTTTATTTATTGAATATTCACTATATATTCTGTTAAATTTAATAGTGTTATCTAGTTTTACTTGATAGACTTTTTTGTTATTAGTTTTTATTAGTGATACACTAAACTTTTCACTATCAAAAGATTTTAGATATTTATCTTTGCGGCTTTCATTTTCTTTTACTAATTCATAAAGAGTATCAATAAAAGTTTCATCATTTAATCCTAGTTCTTCATTCCGATATTCATCTATTTCTAATATTACTTTTTTTAATGATTCATATTCTTCGACATTATCAAAATATAATATATATTTAAATAGATAGAAAGTATTTTTTATTTTAAAGATAGTATCTTCATCTTCATTTTCTTTCATTTCAATAGCTTTTTGTCTTAGATAATAATTAATGTTTGATGTAAAGTTTTTATATTTTATATCTTCATTATTATAATATCTAACATTTATATAGACTTCTAATAAGGGGTCTACTATTTTCTTGGCATAATATTTATCTAATATTATTTTTAGATATTTTGTAATATTTTTCTTAGAGAAATCAATATATTCCCTTGCTATATTATTAGCCATTCTTTCACCACCTACTCTGAATAATTAAAGTTTATTATTGATGTATTATTTACTATTGGATATGTATAATCTAAGTTAGTATCTGCTTTGTAAAACTTTACCACTTCACTTGACTCTGAATCCATTCTAAAAGTTATACTATTTATGTAATCATAACCATTTATCTTTACTATAGTATAGTTTTCTTTTTTTAGATACGCTGTATTAGTCGTATCTAATATTACTTTTTCCGGATCAAATGTTAGCGTTACTTCTGCGGACAAGCATTTTCTTTTATCAATGTCTTCTAGTGATATGTATGTTAATCTATCAATTCTATCATTTACCGAATAATCGCCAAAGGCTTCTTTTACTAAATAATAGTCAATAGTATTTGTTATATTAAAATTGAAATATGGTCTTCCTTTTTTATCATCAATAGTATATGATAAACCACTTTTACCAACTTTAAGAATAAATCTTCCTCGTAATGTCTTTTTATATGGATATGTACTCTTGACAGTTATTTCTATGAAAGCTTCATCTCCTACTTTAAAAATGTCATTAGGAGTCATTACTGCATTAAAGTAACTAGAACCTTCACTGCTATAAAGAGTTCCTCCTGTACTATTTACACTGCATAAAACATTACTTGAACATACATAACTTATTTCATAATTTATATCACTGCTTGTGTGAACTAAATTATTTTTACTATTATTTAAGTTTATTGTTATAGTATATGGGTCTACTGCTGACCAATTTTCTACTTGATAAATAGCCCTATTTGTTGTTAATTTATCACTATTAAAATAAAAGTTTTTACTTGACAGATAGAAGTCTCTTATTTCATTATATATATATCTTCCAAATGTTATTGTCGTTAGAAGGAATACCAATATTATTCCTAATACAATATAGCCTTTCTTACCATGTTTATCTAATTTTCTTTTTAGTTCTATTATCTTTTCTTTTAATTCTATTATCTTTTTCTTTATTTTTAGGTTCTTTAGATACTTCTTTATCTTTGCTTTATTTATTTTCATCTGCTACTTCTTTTTCTTTATCTCTTTAAATATTGCATATATCTCATAAACGAAAGCAATTAACATTGGAAATATTATGATAAATAAGTATCCCCATTTTGATGTCAAAGTATTGAAGACTGCTCCTAATGTTTTATAAGTAGTTGTATTTTGTTTTTTTCCTAAAATATTTTCACTCGATAATATTAAATCGTTTTCTAATTGTATTTCTTTTTCTTCATCATTTATTATTTTCACATTTTCTATCTTAGCATATTTTACTGTTACTTTGGCAGCATATGTATCATAATAAAATACATAATCGCCTTTTTTATAATCATTTGATTTTTTTACTACCAATAAATCACTTTCTTTAAAATCATGATTCTTTTCTTTAAGAGTTAATACATATTTATTATCTGTTTCAACAATATTATATTTGTTATATGATAGTAGTAAATATGTAACAATGACCGCTACTAAGAAATACAAAATGATTAAAATGTTTATTACTACTTTTTTCATTCTACCACCATTATAAGTATATCACACTTTTATGATTTATGTAAAGAAAAGAATAAGATTTTGTTTCTTATTCTATAACTATATTTTCTGCTTTTAACTCATCTTTAAATATTTCTTTAAAGTTTACCAATTCTTTTTTTATTACATCTGGATATACGGCTTTGGTTGTTCTTACGGCATCATATATATTTTTAAAATCTATTGTTTTACGATCTTCATATATAGCATTAGAGAAACATTGTCTTAATATTACTAAAGCTATATCAGGATATCTAGATGATATTTCATATACTCTTTTAAATTCTGTTGTCATATTTACAATGAATTTCATTATTTTTTCCTTAATAAAATCAGTATAAGGAAGAATTACTCCTGTTTGTTTTTCTAATTTAGGTAATGTTTTTAAAAGAATTTCTACGGTCATTTCTTCAGTTGGTTCTGATACATCTACTTTTTCAAACCTTCTTAAGAAGGCTTTATCACGCATGATATATCTTTCATATTCATATGTTGTAGTAGCACCAATCATTTTAATTGTTCCACGACTTAGTCCTTCTTTAAACATATTGGCTAGGTCTAAGGCTCCTGCTGCATCATTACCTATTAATGTATGTATTTCGTCAATAAATAAAATTACTTTCTCTTTTTGTTTTAATTCTTCTACTAATTTAAGGACTCTATTTTCTTCACCATTATTAGTTAATAATGCTGTTGTATTGACACGATATATAGTATAACCATCTAAGGCTTTTGGTACTTCATGCCTTTGAATACGATAAGCTAGACCCTCAACTATAGCGGTTTTACCAATACCTGGCTTACCTACTAGTACAGCTGATTTTTCTGGTGTTAGTAGTACTAAAATTAATTTTTTTATTTCTTCATCCCTTGCTATAGCAGGATTTGTTATGTATTCTACTTCAGTTAAATTATCCGAAAATCTTTCTAATATACTTTCCATTTATTTGCCTCCTAGTGAGAGAAGGATTAATATTAATCCACTTACCATTATGCCAGATAGAAAGATGGCATCTAAAAAACCACCGTTTGTTCTTTTTTTATAATCATAATACATTTTATATTTTCGATTTGTCATGGTATTCTCCTACAATATATTTTTTATATCTTTCTTTAATTTTTCATCTTTAATATTCGCTAATAGTGTATTTAACTCTTGTGACTTTTGATATAATTTTAATTTTTCTTCATAAAAATATAATTTATTTTCTATTGACTTTATACTTTTATGAATAGCATTTCTACTTACATTTTCATTTTCACTTATTTCTCCTAATGATAAATTATTAAAATAATAATCTTCAAAATGTTCTTTTTGTTTATCACTTAATAGTTCACTATAGAAATCATATAGTATTATTAAATATTCTCTTTTTTCCATTAAATTATTTTTACTAATGTATATATTACTTCAATAACTATTAGTAATACTCCTAATCCAAATAGTATATATACCATTTTTTTCTTTGATTCATCTTCAATGTAATAGTAGCAAATGCAAAATAAGAATAATGCAAATAATATTAGTGTTGCTGGTAAAAAGACAACATTTATTATGGAAAGGACTAATAATACTAGGAATATAACTCCTACTATTAAAGATATTATTAGTTCTACTTTTTTTAATCTTTCAGCGTCTACTAATTTATATTTCTCTTCTTTCTTCTTTTTTATTTTTGATGTTTTTTCTTCTTTTTTCATTTTTTATCTCCCTTTCTATTTCTTATAAATCTTTAAATAAACCATAAATATACTTTTCAATATCAAAGGCTTCTAAATCATCTTCTTGTTCTCCTAGTCCTACATATTTTACTGGTATATTTACTTCTTCTTTAATAGCAAGAACTATGCCACCTTTAGCTGTTCCATCTAATTTGGTTAAGACTATTCCTGTTATATCTGTTACTTCACTAAAGGCTTTAGCTTGTGATATTCCGTTTTGTCCTGAAGTAGCATCTACTACTAAAAGTGTTTCATGTGGAGCATTAGGAATCAGTTTTTTTATTACGGAATTCATTTTGGATAATTCATTCATTAAGTTTACTTTATTTTGAAGTCTTCCTGCTGTATCTATTAGGATTACATCATAATTTTCTTTTATTCCTTTGTCAACGCCATCATATACTGCCGCTGATGGATCTTTTGATTTAGTACTAACAACATCAATATTGATTCTTTTTCCCCATTCTTCTATTTGTTCGATGGCACCTGCTCTAAAGGTATCCCCCGCTACTAATAGAACTTTTTTGCCTTCTTTTTTTAATTTATTGGCAATTTTTCCGATGCTTGTTGTTTTTCCAACTCCATTAACACCAATAAAGAGAATTACGGTTGGCCCTTCTTCACTATAATTTATTTTACTTTTTAAAACGCCATTATTTACATACATTATTAATAGTTCATCAATTATTATTTCTTTTAGAGTTTCACTATCCTTTATATTTTCTTCCTTTACTCTTTTCTTTAATTTATCAACAAATTTTACAACTGTATTTACACCAATATCTGCCATTATTAGAATATTTTCTAATTCCTCAAAATAATCATCATCAATATTCTTATACTTCTTAGATAACTTAGCTAATTCAGTTGAAAATTCTTTTCTTGTTTTAGTAAGTCCTTCTTCATATTTTGCTGCCTCTTTGTCTTTTGAAAAGACATTTTTTATCTTATTAAATAATCCCATGCTTTTTTACCTCCTGTTAATTATCTATATACATTATAACATTTTTATGTATAAAAATAAAGAAAAATTAAACATCTATTTTAGATATTTAATTTAAAATACTGTTTAATTCTTCTATTTGTTTATTTAATTCTTCAATATTACAACCATTTATCTTCTTCTTATCTGATATATTATATTTTTCTTTTATTCTGAGTATTCTAGTCACTGATTTGTCGATATCTTCTTCTTTTATTTTACCTGTTTTTACCATTTTTATTACTTTATTTATTACTTTGTAATCTTCTTTACGATATTTAAATAGGATAATATCTGCCCCTGATGTAAAAGCTTTCTTTAATGAAACACTTTTATATAATAAATCAACTGGTTTCATTCTTATATCATCAGTTATTACTAAATTGTCATAATGAAGTTTTTCTCTTAAATATTCTTTTATTAATTTTTTTGATAAGGATGATGGTAATCCTTGGGTTAGTTTTCTTATAACTATGTGACTTATCATTATACCATCACAACCATTATCTATTGCTTCTTTGAATGGTAATATATGCTTATTTAATACTTCTTTATAATTAAAAGTATACGGTAATAATATGTGAGAATCTTTTTTTGTTATTCCATGTCCTGGAAAATGCTTAATAATAGAAATTACATTATTTTTTTGCATTTCTTCCATATATAGTATTCCATATTCTTTTACTATATCAACATTATCAGAAAAACATCTATCTTTTATAACTTTACTTGATGAATTATTATCGATATCTAAATCTGGAGCAAAATTCATATTGATACCAGTATTATATAACATTTTGGATATTATTTCAGAATGCTTTTTTATTAATTTCTTGTCTTCTAACTTAGAAAACTTATTAATACTTTTTAAATTTTTTATTTCTGATGGCATTCTGTTTACACGGCCACCTTCTTCATCTACCGCTACGAATAAGGGTATTTTATTTCCTTTATTAGCATCTTTTAATTTATTGATTAAAGTTAACATTTCACTATAAGAGGAATAATTTTTTTTATAAAGAATTACTCCTCCTATTTGATTGTTTTTGATTAATTCTAAAATCCCTTCTGTATTGGAACTGTTTATTCCAAACATAAACATTTGACCAATTTTTTCTTCTAATGTTAATTTTTCTAGCATAATTATACTCCTTTAGAGAAAACAGAAAAGACTATTTAGCCTCTTCTGTGCATCTTGTTTCTCTTATTACTGTTACTTTTATAGTACCAGGATATTTTAATTCATTTTCTATTTTTTCTTTGATTTCTCTAGCTATTTGATATGCTGTTAAATCGTCTACTTCTTCAGGTTTTACCATTACACGAAGTTCTCTACCAGCTTGAACGGCATATGCTTTTTCGACACCGGAAACATCATTACCTATTGCTTCTAATTCTTCTAATCTTTGAATATAATTTTCTGAAGAATCATTTCTAGCACCTGGACGTGATGCTGAGATTGAATCTGCTATTGAAACAATAGACGCTATAATGCTTGTTGGTGGTACATCTCCATGATGAGAAGCTATAGAATTTATAACAACTTCATCTTCACCATATTTTTTAGCTAGATCAGCACCAATTTTTACATGGCTTCCTTCCATTTCAAAATCAATTGCTTTTCCAATATCATGAAGTAAACCTGCTCTTTTAGCAAGATTGACATTTTCTCCTAATTCACCTGCTAATATACCGGATAAATTAGCAACCTCCATAGAGTGCTTTAAGGCGTTTTGACCATAACTACTTCTAAAGTGTAACTTTCCTACTATTTCTACTAATTCAGGATCCATTTTAGATAATCCAAGTTTATATAAGGCATTTTTACCATACTCTTTAATAGCAGTTCTTACGTCTGCACATGTCTTAGCATATAATTCCTCTATTCTAGCCGGATGAATTCTGCCATCTTTAATTAATGTTTCTAGAGTAAGCCTTGCTATTTCTCTTCTTAATGGATCAAAACTTGAGATTACAATAGCTTCTGGAGTATCGTCAATTATTAAATCAACACCTGTTACTGATTCTATTGTTCTAATATTTCTTCCTTCTCTACCAATTAATCTACCTTTCATTTCATCATTAGGTAATGCTATTACAGATACTGTTTGTTCACTAGTAATATCTGCTGAATATTTTTGCATTGTGCCTACTAGCAATTCTTTACTCTTTTCATCAACTTCTAATTTGGCTTCAGCCTCTTTTTCTTTGATATATGCTGTTATTTCTTTTGACATTTTTTCTTCAACGATTTTCATTATTTCAGTTTTTGCTTGTTCTTTGCTGTATTTACTTATTTTTTCTAATTCTTCTAGTTCTTGTTTCTTAATCTGTTCCATTTCTTCTTTTGCGTCTTGAATTTTTTGCTGTTTTTCTAATAAATTATTTTCTCTTTCCTCTAGAGAATTTTCTCTATTTTGCATTGCTAAATCACGGCGATCAATATTATTTTCTCTTTGAAGAAGTCTTTCTTCTTGCTCTTTTATTTCGCCTTTTTTCTCTTTTATTTCTTTATCCGCTTCAATTTTTAATTTATGTATTTCTTCTTTAGTTTCAAATAAAGATTCTCTTTTAATTTTATCTGCATCTTTCTTTGCTTTTTCGATTATTGAATCTGCTTCTTTTTCTTGATTTTTTTTCTTTAAAATATTTATAACTATAATGCTAACTAGTCCAACAATTAATCCAAGAACAAATAGTAAAATGGAGAAAACTGTTTCATTCATCTGAACACCTCCATTCTTTAATTATATATTATAGAAAAAATTATTAATTTTAATTTAAACTATACAATTTAATTGTATCTTAGTTTTACAATGTTGTCAAGCAAATTTTAATTGTAACAAAAAGAAAAAAGAGTTTTAAATACTCTTAATCATCACTGAAAAAATCATCAAAGAAATCATCATCATTAGTATTATCTTGATACATATTTGATATAGTTTCTGTTTTTACTGGTGTTTGCTCAACATTTGTTGGTGTTTGTTCAACAGCAGGTGCAGTAGGCACTTCTTTATGTACTTCTTCTGAAGGAACATCTACTACTTGATTTGTTTTATTTGAAACTAGTTCTTCAAATGGTGAATTTTTCTTTTCTTCTACTTCTTTAGTTTGTTCCTCTTCTTTTTCTATTTCTGCTATTTTAGCATCTATTTTCTTAACCAAGTCATCTATATTAAAACTTGTATCTGAAGCTTCTGAACTATCATTAGCACCCATAAATGGTTGCAATCCTCCACTAAATGGATTAGACATTCCCATAAATGGATTTGGTGCTCCAAATGGAGTTGCACCAGTTGCTCCTGGGAATGGGTTACCTCCCATGGCTTCCATCTTTTCTTTTTTCTTTTCCTTAACAAATTCTCTTATGTCGAATAATTCTAATTCTTTCTTTTGACGTACTGGTGGAACTGATTTAGGATATGTTCTACCCCAATCTACCTCAAAGTCTGTTTGGAATCTAGTTTTATATGGAAACATTCTTCTTCTTAAAACTATGATTTCAAATTTATTTAATCTTTGTAAATCACTTACTGTAACAAGTGGTGTCGAAGCAGTCTTTTCTTTTTCTTTAGACTTTACTTCACCACACATTTTACTTATTTCTTCTAGGGCTGCTATTTCACTACTTATTAAATATACTAAGTTACAGTTACCACGAATGGTATCACCATTTTCTTTACCATATACTTGAGTTAATTGCGCAAAGTTCTGAATTATAAATGTAAATCTTATTAATCTACTTCTTGCTGCTGTTACCATAGTAGTTACATCTTTTAAAGGTGGCATATTAGCAAACTCATCTAGAATGAAATTAGTTCTAAATGGTAACTTTCCACCACTTTCTTGGGCAACATCTATTAGTGTTTCATAACATTGTTTGATAAATATAGTAGCAAGCGGATGTAATGTTTTCTTTTCATCTTGAACAATTAAAAAAACAGCAGTTTTATTTCTTCCAATATTTCGCATATCAAAATCACTATAAGATAACATTTCAGATAAGTTTTCTCTAGAAGAGAATAATTTAATTTTTTGCTTAAATGTAGCTATAATACCTTGCTTTGTTTCGTCAGCAGTAAATACTGTACCAGAAGCATTTATATATGCTGGTTTTGATGGATCTTTACCATTAAAGTATTCTTTAATGTAATTGTTGTTTGGTCCACCAAATCTTTCTTCTCCTAAACTACACATTAAATTCAAACTATTTAAGTTTACTTGTTCTGGAGTTCCGTCTTCAAATAAACCTAGGGCTAATCCTGTAAAGTAATCGGCAGCGGTTTTTTCCCAGAATGGGTCTCCGCTATTTTTTTCTTCATATAATATATTTAACGCTAAGTCATCTAATAATTCTATTGCTTTATCAGTATTTCCTTCTTTATATAATTGATATGGTAAACTCATTGGATTCCATGCATTACCATGCTGTGGATCTCTAAAGTTTAATGTTATTATATTATATCCTTCAGCTTTTAAAAGCTCTGCTGTCTCCTCATATAGTTCACCCTTAGGGTCAGTTAAAATCATTGATTCATTATGTTTAGCTAATAACTTTATCATTGGTTTTGCTACTATTACAGTTTTACCTGAACCAGTAGCACCCATTACTAAATAATGATCTTCACCATTATCTACCCACATTTTGCCTTTCTTACTATGCAGAGCTATACCAGCGGCATCTATTTTTTCATCTTTAATGTTTACTTCTACTAAACCATTTTTGAATTCTCTATCAGTTGCCCATCTTGAATAACCTTTCTCTTTTTTTCCACCTATCGTAATACCAAAGCCTTTATCACGATCAAAGATATAGGATTTTACGGCCATAAAAATTCCTATTAGGGCTGCTAAAAATAAGAAAAATGTCATTCCTATATATCTTGGAGTAAAGGCTTTAAATGGTAAAAAGCCATAAAACTTTCCTTCAGTTGCTATACTAGAGGCATTTAATACACCTATTGCACATAAATATAATAAAAATACACAAAAGGCTATAAATATTATTAAATCTTTCTTTTCTACTTTTATTTTCATACACTTATCGTCCTCCAAAATTACTAACCTTATTATAGCATTAATAGTTTGAATTGTAAATGTTTTAGAATAAAAAAGAACATCTATTTTTCAAGATATTCTTTTATTTACTTAAGATTCACTTTCTTCATCATTCAAATAAAAATTAACCTTATAATTCATAATACTATTTTCTCTAAAAACATATCTATTACCATTCTTATCAATAACAGTATATATTCTCTTATCACCAACAGTCTCAAATAAACATTTATCTGCATCAGTTGTAATCTTATCAAAATTATTATTAATATAACTTTTAAATTTTTCTAAAGAATAATTTTTCTTAGTAGTATCATCAAGTAATTTATAAGCTTCCTCTATATCATAATTTAACTTATTAACATAATCAGATAAATATAATACACAAATCTTCTCCTTAGTAATTAAATCAGACTTAACAGTTCTATTATTACTATTACTATCTATATTAATTTTCTTAATACTATCAATAATCTTCTTGTAATCATCTTTATCAGAAAGAGGATATACAGCATAAGTAGAATTATCAAAATCCACTATTACAATTATTCTAAAATGATTATCAATAACATTAGTGGTATCAAAAGTCATTTCATTAAGTTTACCTTGAATATAATAAATATAATTATTTTTAACACTAACATATTCAATCTTACTAACTTTAACTGAAGTATCAATAGAATATTCTTTTAAATAATCAAATAAATTATTAATAGTTATTCCTTTGCTATCAATATAATCAGAATATAAAACATCATATAATTTACTAGCATTATAAGTAGAAGAATATCCTAAATAATTATTAACATAATTAGTTATTGTAAAAAAATTATTATATTCATCAACAACTTCTAATTTATCACTATTACTTTTCCTATTTAAAAACAAAACTAATCCTGTTATTAAAGTACAAATTATAATTATTACTACAAAAGTTCTAATATCATCTTTTTTCATCTTATCTCCTTAATTACAACCATTATTAATATAAGTTATTAATTCATTAGCAAATTTTTGTCTATTTCCAGCCTTACATGGCCCCTCTCCAGGTCTCTCAAAATTCATACAAAAATAATAAGTCGTATCATCAATAGTATGATTCTCCATTAAATAATTTCTTATTGTTGGATATCTATCATTTAATTCATATAATAAGTATTCAACTTGCGAATTAATCTTATTCCAATCATTACCATAAGTAGATTTTAAATTATCTTTTCTTCCAAAACACCACTGTGCAATACCCACACAATCAATTTCATTAACTAAACTAGGATTAAATGCTGAATTTTCACCCTTAAGATTACCCATAATACCCGCTATTGAATTATTAGAGTAACCAGCATTCTTTAAAGATAAACAAACAGCTTGTTGATTATCATTACCTCCAACATATCCCTTATTATCTTTAGGTCTAGGATTCTCTTCAGAAACATAGTTAAGTCCATCTACTCTCTGACCATTTTTTCTTATTTCAAAATGTAAATGTGTTCCAGTAGAACGACCACTGTTTCCCATTTTTCCTATAACTTGTCCTTGACCAACTTGATCACCAGCACTAACCGTAATACTATTTTCATATAAATGTGCATATAAAGAAATATTACCATCAGCATGTTGAATCATGACATAATTACCATATCCACCACCGCAAGATAAATCATTACCTGATGATGAACAATTAACTTTATCATTCTTAGTAGGATAAATAACTGTACCACTTTGAACTGCTATAATATTTAAATTAGCCCCACCGTAAGAAGCAATATCCGTACCAGTATGATTACTTTTTTCTCCAGTGATGGGATGGATTCTACCGCCAAAATAAGAAGTAATAACAGTATCAACTGGATCTCCTCCAGCAAATAAGGCTCCACCTACACTAGTAGTTTCATTACTACCAATAGGCCACCAATAACTAGTTGAAGAACTAATATAAGAATAATTACTACTACCACTTCCTGTAGTTCCTTCAGCTATTTCAATAATTCCTAAACTCATAAGAGGAGTTACTAAAACAATTAAAAAAATTATTAAGAAAAAGAAACCAATAGCAATTCCTATTATTATGAGTTTTACTTTTAATGGTAAAATATTCCATGCTAATTTCATTTTACTATTTTTAGTTTCTTTTTCATCCATAATTCTCACCACCTAATAGTAGTTATAAACCACCACCTGAGCCAAATGACTCTAATTCATCTTCAGTTACTATTACATTGATTTGCATTCTTCTATTACCACATACAAATAATGCTTCACCTTGACTAAATCTCTTTATTGATTCTTTTTCATTATCATTTAAATCTATTAGCATAGCTAAGTCTTCTACTGCTTGTTTCTTTAATCCCATTACTAAATAATAAGATGAATTGTCAAATATCGCTTTACCATGCATTAATATTCCATCTGCTACAAAGTCTGATGGTTGCTGTGTTATTATTATTGTACCAGTATTGTATTTTCTGGCTCTTCTTTGTACTTGAGCTAAGAATTCAGCACCTAATTCATTTTTTGCCCCTAATAAAACGTGGGCTTCATCTACTGATAAAACGGTATTTACATTAGGATTTAAACATAATCCCCAAGCAAACTTTAATACATTAAATAATAAAGCATTTCTTATATTAGCATCAGAATTCATTAATTCTTTAATATTAAATACTAGAAAATCACTTTCTGTATTTATTGATGTATGTCCATTAAAGTAGTATTTTAATTCTCTAACTAATGGTCTTAATTTTAATTCTAATCTTTCCATTACATCTCTTTCATGAGTTTTCTCAGTCATAGATGTTAATTTACTAGTTACTGTTATATAGACATCACTAAATGTTGGATAATCTTTTGATGTAAACTTAGAAAAGTCTGATGTAAATGTTATTCCAAATCTAGCATATGTATCTTGTACTACACCACTAAATAGGGCTAGTACATCTTCTTCTATATCAGGAGAATAGTATTTCATAAATGCTTTTAATGATTGCAATGTTTTATTTAAAACAGTATATCCTAAACCATTTTTAATCTCATTTTCATCAGCATCCATAATTACTTCAAGTGGATTTACCATTCCGTATTCTCCGCCTTTACCAAGATCTACAACATCACCGCCATACATCCTAGTCATTTCACTTATTTCACCTTCAGGATCTACTGCTACTATTTGGTAGCCATTTCGGATATGACTTCTAAGAATTAATTTAGCCGCTGTAGATTTACCACTACCTGATGTACCTAAAATAATCATATTAGCATTATTTCTATTGCTTTCTTTCTTAAGTTGATATAAAAACTGATTAAATAATACTACACCACCAGAGAAATCTACACCAAGTAAAGTAGATAAACCATCATCTTTAATACTATCAAATATAAAAGGATACATAGCAGCCATAGTTGGTGATGGCATAGGAGTACCTATTCTATCCTCAATAGGCTGTTTTTCAAATATTGGAAGTATAGACTTAAGTACTCTCTCCTGTTCAAATCTTAATGGTACTGCTCTAAGTTCCATAGCATCCATATAATTTTTTATATTTACTTTTTTCATTTCAAGTTCTTCTCTAGTATTAGCAGTTATCATAATATGCATTTGAAAATCAAATGTCTTTGCTTGAGAAGCAGTAAACTGTTGAATAAAGTATTCTAATGAATCAACATCTTGTCTTATTCTTTCTTGAATGGTTCTATCTTTTTCTTGTTGATATCTACTTCTTAAATCTGATATTTCTTTATTTAACATTTTAGCAAGTACAGTAAATGGTACTGGAATATGTTTAATAACTAACTTAACACCAGACATATTTGTTAAATTAGATAGATATCCAGGACCAATAAATCTAGGATAAGATATTACAGTAAGTATAGTTGCATACTTATCACTTATTACAAAATCAGAAGGATTAAATTGCAATCCTTTAGGAGCTAGTTCACTTTTAAAACTCATTACGAAATCACCGTCCCAAAATTAGTAGTCATTCCACTATTAAGAAAATTATCTAATATTATTCTTAAATCATCATTTGATACTTGAGTAGCTTCAAGTCCTGCATTAGCTAATCCAGTAACTAATGTTCTAAGTCTTTTCTGAATTAAATCATCATTCTTTTCTTTAAATAAGATATAATACTCAGTATCAGTAATATTATTATTCATAAAATCATTGGCTTTATCAATATCTTGATTAATTAACTTTCTAACTGCTGGATTAGGAGTCTGATTATATAATAATTGTAATCTAGCTAAGTAATTATTTAAGTCTACTGGACGGTCTGCTGATATTAGCCAAAATTCAAAATCAATCATATTATAAAAGTTTTTTAATGCTATTAATACATTATCTTGTGTGCCTTGATCTAGAATAAAGATATTTCTAGGTCTTATTTTAACACCAGTTACTTTCTTTTTATTATCTAATACTATCATACCATTAGAAATATTTCTAATAGGTATCCAATCTTCAGTATATTTAGAATTACTTTTTGTTTTTGTCTTCGTTTCCAAATTCGCCATAAAAACACCAACCTCTCCATATATAATTTCTTCTTTCATTGTAGAATCTTAATATGCTTTGTATTGCACAAAGTACATTATGATAATTTGGTATCGGTACTACTAGTAAACCAGTTATAGCTACTGGTAAACAAGATAGTATTACAACTAATGTACTTGATGACTGAGTTATCATTAATAGCAATAATGATAGCCCAGCACCAACACTAAACATTATTAAGTCTACTGGTCTAAATATATTAAATATTAATGTACCTCTTTTAGCATTAGCAGGTACTAAATAACCATTCACTATGTATCACACTCCTTTTTATTTTAAATCCCCTCAGTAGTATGTGTATGAGAAGGACTAGCTGGATTAGCAGCATTATTTTTAATAAATTTAAATTTATCTTCTGCTGAAGCGTCATCTGCGTATTGTTTTCTAAGACTTTCGTGTACTTTTTCCATACCAGAAAAGGCACCACATTGAGAATTATATTTATCTGATAATGCAAATACATTACTTTTATTATAAGTAACACCACCATATGTAAAAGTACCGCCACTTTGAACTTGAAGTAGGCCATCTCTTAATGTTTCCATTTCTTTCTTTGCTTTATCTAAGTTCATTTTAGAAGTTATAAACTCATCATGTTTAAATACAATTTTATAATTATTTCGTGTAGTTCCATCTAGTGCTTTATCCCAACCTGTTGAACCTGTTCCCGCAGCGGTAAAGCCATGTGAAGTAAATTTTTTTGCAATCTCTACTCCATCATTCCACTTATTGTCTATTTCTCTAACTTCTTTTCTACCTTCAGTAACATTTTTTATAGCTTCTGCACGCCCTGGAGTTAATTTATCTAATTTTTGTTGGAACTTGCTTCTTGGTTTAGGCAAATTATATTTTTTTCTATCTATTGCTCCAATAGCGGCTACTGCACCAGCTTTTCCTAGTTTCAATCCCCAACCTAACGGTGAATTATAACCTGCTTTTAATGGTTCTACTACTTGTTTTTTAAAACTCAATCCATAATCAAATCCTGCAGCACCACCAAGTGAAGGAAATATTTCCTTAATTAAATTAGGAACTTTTTTGGCAAAAGTTAAAACCGCAATTATCATTATTACACCAACATACATTGTTTCCCAACCATTACTGCTTTCGGTTCCAGCGGATAACAATTTGCCAATAAATCCAGTTTCCCATATATTTTGAATTACAAGTATTGCAAAATATATAATTGTGCACCTCATAAAAAAGTCTAAAAACGTGGTAGAACATTGTTGTCCCCATTTTTTTAATTGTTCATCACCTTTTGGTGTTATATACATAATTATCGGTATTGGAGCTATTATTTGCAAATATGCTAATTGTATAACCCTTACACCAACTTGTATTGTAAATATAAATATTGTATATAAAACAGCAATTCCAAATGCTAAAGCCAAAAATCCCCCAGCATCAAAATCTACAATATACTCATCAGAACTATCTTGTTCATTTAAACAAATTGCCGCTGGTGAATTTTTATATCCAGATAAGGCACCTTTATTTTGTGCTATTTTTTCTTTTAATTTGCTATATCCAGAATTACCATCATCATTAGTAAGCCAAGTTTTACAATCCTCTTGATCACTATCTTTTGGTGAAGCTTCAGGATTTAGTCTATAAAATGCTGAAAACACCTCTGCACTAAGCCTACCTCCGAATGTAGAAGAATTTTCAGGAGTGCTATATAATGAATCACTATCATATCCATTGGAAGATGATGAATTAAAAATTATTTTACCAATAATCTGATTATCTATAATTAAATCCTGTGCTTTAAATGCAAGATTAAACAAAGTAGAAGTACTTCCTAATAAAACAATTGATATAATTATCTTTTTTATAATATTTGCAGCACCTTTTTTCTTATCCAACATTGCATCTGGATCAACTATATATTGAACAAAAGCAAAAGTTACTCTAAAGACCATAAATAAGCCTATAATTAATGAAATTCTATTAACTATACCTTGAGTATCTTCTATTATCCTTGCAGAACCTAACTTTTCAAAAATATAAAAAGTTAAATATATTAATCTATAAACACCATCGCAAAGAATAAACATAAGTGTTCTAAAGCCATGTTCAATAGCTCGACCGATGCCTAGAAAATCTAATATATTCATATTTTACCTCCTATTTTATACATGTATTTGGATTAATCCAGTCCCATACCTCATTAGATAAATTTAAAATCAATTTAACAAATAGTGGTGAAAGAAAAACCAACACAGCTGCTATTATTCTCTTAAAGAACTTCTCTCTAATTTTTTTTATATTGTCTTCGCTTGACGAAAATACAGCTTGTGAAAAATCAAAGATTCCAAAGGCAACTAACAATAGTGGTACCGCTATTCTTATCCACTTCATAATTTCATTAATAAATTCTATAGTGTCTTGCCCAAAAAGACTATCACAATCGCTTACATTTTCGGCAGGAACGTTTTCATTTCCGGTATTAAAATTGGTTTCAATTAAATCATATTTTGTAGCTGTAGAAGAAGAATTTTTGTCATTACTATATGTCGTTTCAAACTTTTTACTAGTAGGCTTTCCTTTGCAGCCACTAACACATTTAACATCATTTTCATAAATTGCATTAGGACATCGTTCATCTCCTAAATACTTATCGTATTCTTCATTAAGAATATCACTTGTTATTTTATTTACAATTGATAATTTACCAATTGTAATACTATTAGTTATATCAATATTATTTTTATACATTTTAAATTCACTATTAGTAAAAAAGATTTCTATTTTATCATTCTCATTACCATAAGTGCATTTAGCCTTCCATTTGCCACTTAATATAGTATTATCTGATTGATTTTTTTCATTTATCACAATTCTACTTGACATATTTATAATTCTATATGCATAATTTTCATCTTTACCTGATATGCTTTTTTTACGACTACCACTGGTGGAATCACAATCATATGTAATATTTCCTCCTTTATCATCATACTTAACACATTTAGGACATTCTTGAAAAAGTTTAGTGCCACTATATTTGCTAGAAAAAGGCGAAGAACCAATTAATTTTTTGTTCAAAAAAATCCAATTTGTATCTTCAGTAATATCAATGGCATTACTTGGAGAAATATATAATTTTAAATTTCCATCACTTGATTGTACTAATTTAATTCCTGGTTGTGTTGAAGTTTTATCATATATACATGTTAATTCTGGAAAAGTATTTGCCCCCACTCTATCTATACATAAAACCATACTAATTATAATTGTTAATATTAATAATACTTTCTTTTTCATACTCTTCACTCCGTTCATTAGACATAAGAATTCACTATAATTAAATTATAGCATATAAAAATAAAAAAAGAAATCATTTTTTTATGATTTCTTTTAGAAATTCAAATGAATTTTTAAATTTATATAATCATTCCGGTTGTCCTTTTAAATTTGCAACCTTCAGATAATTCATTTAAATTTTTAATTTTTGATAATATCACTTTTAAATTTTCATATAGTATTTTTTTATCATTAATGTATATTGCCCCTAAGTTAATATTTTTATAATAATATATTGCTTTTTCATTATAATCATTTATTAATTCTTCTAAATACGACTTAAATGTTTTATCACATAATGAATTTGTAAATTTTTCATTAGGTATTATTATTGATAATAAATTTATAATAAAATTGTTATAAAATATTTTATTTTCTTCAGTTATGTGGGTATATAATTCATATACCTCTTTTAAACTACCATTCACATTAAAAAAATTTAATAATATTTTATACTCTTGTAAAATTTTAGGATATTTATTAATATATTTAATTGTTTTCGACATATAAAATGCAAATTTATCTACTGCTATTCCATTTTTATTATAAACAACTTGCATATTATCATTTAAAAACATAAGTGATTTTATAATTAGTTCTGTGTTTTTCTTTGATTTGGGTCTAACTGTATCATTTGCTTTCATGTATCCTATAAGTGAACTTCTTAGTTCATTTGTTGATGTCTTATAGTTTCTTTTCAATTCATTAAGAATTGATTTTTTTGTCATGATTCCTAAATTTATTTCATTATATGATATGTTATAATCATACAAATATGATATATATTCTATTAATGTCATAAAATGTTCAAATACATAATAGTTTTCATCCTTTGTTCTTTCAAATGCTTTAATATGTTCAATTTCATGACATATTGTTATGTACGTATAAAATTTCTTATCTTCTAATGATAATTTGGAATAATTGCTAGCATTAATAATTATTTTATATTCCGATTTCTTTATATTTGGAATCATATATCCTGAACAATTAATTATGCTTATTGGAAGAATTTTTAATGTTACATTATTTAATTTTTCTTTTTCTACTTCAGTATTAAAAACACTTTCGCAAAATTCTTTATAATTGATATTCATAAAAACTCCCTGTATTTATTTTGTTAATTTTTTAACTTTAGGATCTTCTTCTATTGATGGTGAGGCTTTTGATTTATTTTCTTCATCTATTATTTCTTCTAATACTTTTTGTAAAGCTGTTAAGAATATATATAACTCTTCCCTTGTGCGAAATGAATTCATTATATTAATTAATTTTTCTGCTGCTTCTGGGCTTTCTGTATATAATGTGGCAGGTATTACATCATTATTATTTATATTACGTAACTTATCATATATCATTTGTGCTCTTTCTTCAGTTAAAGCATAGTCATTACAATCCTCTGTTCTTACTATCACATCTGGTTCTGGTGCACTACAATCTCCTGAAGTTCCTTCTACTACAGAACTTACTAATCCAAGTGTTAAAAATCCTTTCCAAAAATTACCATCTCCTATTCCTGTTGTTGTAGCTCCTGCAGTATAACCTCCCAATCCAACTGCTGTAGTTGTTAATCCTCCCTTTATAATATCACCTTTTTCCATTTTTTCACCTCTCTAATTTTATTTTTCTTTCTTTTTTATTTTTTTATCCATAGCTATTTCTATTATATCAAATGTTTCAATATGTAGTTCATTATTTTCACTTTTTATTTTCATGAGATAATTTCTCATTTTTTCAAGTTCTGCTACTAATTCATTTTTATCAATTTCTTTTTGTTCTAAATTTACTTTGATTTTCTCTTTGTCTATTTCTTCTACTCTTCTTTCTATTCTTTTATTCTTTCTTACCTGTAATTTTTCTTCAAAACCATTAATTTTTAACCAATTATATCTTTGTAACATAATACAATAAATATCTTTTATTAACCATAACATTATTGGAACTATTAAAATTAAATTATATCTAAACACAATCATTAATATGATAACTGGTATATCAAATATTAGATTTTTTGTATGAATTGCACCATTGTAATATAAAAATTTCTTAAAATTATCAACAGATTCCATATCATTACTATTTTTTATATGATAATTGATATTTTTCTTTCCATCTTTTCTATGAATTATTTTTTCTAGTTTAAATACAGCTTTTTTAAATAATTTAATTCCTAGTAATTCATATATTTTTACTTCGAACTTTTGATTTTTAGACATTTAGTATCCCCTTTCAATGTTTGTTATTATATGACAAATATTGCCAATTGTCAAGAGTCAAAAAAAAGAAATCATTTTTTTATGATTTCTTATATATTTATACTTATTCTCTGATTAGTTTCCAACAATTTGCCCATGAAGTTGTATCTGAACCTTCAATACCAATCTTAGAAATTGCTCCCATAACGATTTGAACAATCCATACTACGCAGAATACAAGTACGGCATATAAAAATCTGTTTAAAAGTGATTTTTTTGCTTTTTTAACTTCATCTTCTTTACTTGAAATAACTGCTTTACCTAAATCAATAGAACCTAGAACAATTAATAATATTGGTACACCAATCCAAACTACATTTATAATAATTCCAACTACATTCCATAGTGGTCTAAATTCTTCAGTACAAATATTCGCTGCTAAAGTTAACATAAAATTCCCTCCTTAAATATATTTATATAATACACTAAAATTAATCAAAAGTCAATTACTTTACTTCCATTTGACTATGTTTTTACTATCTTGCTTTTGGTTTATCTCCTAATTCTTCACTTTGAATATTTAATAATCTATTTCTTTCTTCCAAAAGTGCTCTTTTCAATTCTTCTTTTTTGCTCGTATATACATTATGTCTATTATTATATATTTCTCTATCTAGAGCATTTTTGTATCTCATAATATTAGCCCTTATTTCAGCTTCTTCTTGCCTTCTTAATCTATATTCGGCTAATTTAGCTATTTGACTAGAAGTAAAATCAGTTATTCTTTCTTTACCTCTATTAACCATGGTTAATCCACTTCCCAAAGCAGTTAATCCAGCAATACCAACTTTATCAAAAGCATCCCTTAACTTAACATCAATATTTTTACCAGATAATGTTCTTAAAAAAGAATTTTTAACTTTACCTATCTTAGATTTTAAAGAACTAGTTTTCTGCTTTACTCCGTTTTTAAATTTTAAAACTCTTTCTTCCCTTTCTTGATTTTTAATTCTTCTTGCTTCCGCTTCCAATACTCTAGTATGCTCTCTATCTCTAGCCCTTATTTCAGCTTCTTCTTGCCTTCTTAATCTATATTCGGCTAATTTAGCTATTTGACTAGAAGTAAAATCAGTTATTCTTTCTTTACCTCTATTAACCATGGTTAATCCACTTCCCAAAGCAGTTAATCCAGCAATACCAACTTTATCAAAAGCATCCCTTAACTTAACATCAATATTTTTACCAGATAATGTTCTTAAAAAAGAATTTTTAACTTTACCTATCTTAGATTTTAAAGAACTAGTTTTCTGCTTTACTCCGTTTTTAAATTTTAAAACTCTTTCTTCCCTTTCTTGATTTTTAATTCTTCTTGCTTCCGCTTCCAATACTCTAGTATGCTCTCTATCTCTAGCCCTTCTATTAGCCTCTTCTAAAGCTTTTGCCCTCTTAATAGCAGCTTCTCTTTCTTTTTGATAATGAGCAATTTCTTTGTTTAATTTATGAATATATATATCACTTTGTAGTTGTTTGTAAGTATTTATTATATTATTACCTACATTTCTTAAAATCGCTTTTTTACTACTAACTACTGCTTTACCAAATATTTTTAAATTTTTTTGTACAACTTTTATACTGCTTTTTAGTTCTTCTCTAGCTCTTTGTAGTTCTTCTCTTTCATTCATTACTATCACCTATCTTATGAAAATATTACATTAATTATTTCTAAAAGATTTTGTTTAACTTTTTCATCTTCAATATCAATTAATTTATCATAACCTTCTTCATCCTTAACAATTTCTGAAGTAAATATATCTGATGTTTCATCTCCATTATCAACAGAATATATAACATACTCTCTATCATCTATGCTTAATATTTTTAATACTTCTGCTACTTTATCTACCCCATCTATTTCAATATTAAATCTTTGATTTTCCACACTAATCACTTCCCTTTCTGTATTAATTATACTATATTTTTTTAATATTAGCAATTAAAAAATAGTATTTCTACTATTTAAACTTTAAGAAATCAAATATACTTTTTTTCTTTTTTGTTTCTTCACTCTTCTTTATATATCCTAATTTTTCTAATAATGGTGATAATATATCACTGTTATCTTTTTTGTCATTTAATGGTGGTATATTATAGTATACTTTTATTCTTGTTTCTACTTCAAAATCTGCTATTTCTGACTCTGATAATAGACTCTTATTTAATACTACTTTTTTACCTTTTATATCATTAATTATTTTAGGATTAATTATTGCTAATTTATTTAGTTTAAGTATGGATGGTTCTACTAAATATAATACATCAGTACATAGATAATCTTTATTAGATTTATTTAAATCTAATAAAAATATATCTATACTATTATACTTATTTATTATATTATTTATTTCATCATCTTTTACTGTTAATGTATCTTTGTCTTTAAAATAAGTTAAATCTCTTTTATCTACTTCTAAAGCCATTACACTATAGTAACTACTTAATACTTTTTTTAACATATATATTAGTGAAGTTGCTCCTGCTGAATCAGTAATATTTTTTATTCCTATTATTCTTTTGTTGGAAACTGAATGAGAGGAGTCAGTGGTGGTATTATTATTTTCACCTGTATCAATTTTTTGTAAATAAGCTACATCACGATATATATTTGGATTAGTATATAGATACATCAAATTATTTTGATCTTTGGTAAAATTATAAATACCCATATTAACTAATTTAGCTAAAAATTGTTCGGAATCACTTATACTATCATCTTTATCTAATAATAATATTACTTTATCCATATCTATACTCATTGATAGTTTTTGTAAATTAGTTAAATCTTTATAATCTTTAATAGCAGTTATATCTAAAAACATTTTATTAAAGAAAAAGTTTTTAAACTGAGATATTATTTCATCAACAGTATATTCTCCTTCTAACTTTTTTGATACTTCAATATCTAATTCATTTAATACACTACTATATTTATTTGATATGACTGTATCCATTAGTTATTTATCCTTTCTATACGACGTGTTTCTCCATTTACTGGTATTGTGAATTTTAGTTTTAAAAATGGAAATTCTATATAAACAAAAGTTCTTACCTTATAATAACTACTAGTAATGCCATCTATAGAACTATTTTGATCTATTTTGGCTATACAATAACCTCTATCTTCATTTATATAATCATATCCTTTGCAGTTACTTTCTCCTATATCATTTACACGATAAGAAATACTCTGCAAATAATCATTAATTTGTCCGAAAACACCTGAAGTTATTCCTTGTAAGTTATTACTATTTTCCATTTCTTGTATTCCTTCATTTTGTTCTATGATATCTAATACTTTATTTTTTACTCTAAACGCTCTTGCATAGTTAAAAGCTACTGCTACAAAAACAATATATACTGATAAAAATATTATTAGTACATATATCATAAATGTTCCACCAACTGAATCTCTCATTATTATCACCTACTTTTGTTATTTGTTTATTATCCCATGTTGTCCATGGCATTATCACCCTTATTTGTGATATTGTTAAATGTGTTTTCAATCCATTTTCTACCAACTGAATCTTTACTACCAAATAGGAACATACCAATTCCTAATACTGCTACTAGAAGTACGATAGTAATAACTGTCATTGAAACTTCAGCTGTTGCTTCTTTCATTTTTTCACCTTCTTTCTTATATATATTTTTTTATTCTTTTTTATATATTTCAAATATTATACAGTTGATACTAATATAAATATTGAAATCAATAATAGTAATAATGACCCTGCTCCTGTTACAACCATCATTATTAATGTTTTTCTTTCCATTGTTCCAAGTCTTGCTTGGTATTTCATTTCTCTAGCTTTAGCTTGAAGATTTGATACTGATTTAGAAAATGAAACTAATTGTTGATGTTTCTTTTCTTGTTCTCCTAAGCCTAATCTATATAATAATCTCATCATTCTCATTGAATCTCTTACTGGGTATTCTTTAGCAAAATCCATATATGGATCTATTGATGAATCTCCTGATTCTATTCTTGCTAGCATTCTTTTTAATCCTGGCTTAAATACTTCAGGGGCATCATCTACACTCTTAGCAAGTGCTACTGGCACTGTATAATGATGAATTAGTACTTCTAATGTCTTTAAATAATATGGTAATAGTGAATCTATATAATTTAGATGCTGTTTATACCATCTTCTTAAACTTAGATATTGGCTTTTAAATACTAAATATCCAATTACTAATGCTATTATTACAGTTAAATAACTTAATTGTGATAGAAATAAGAAAACTAATATTACTGTTACTAATACTCCATTTCTTACTCTCTTCATAAACACTTCATTTGGATCATATACTCTATCACCATATTTAGCTATTAAAAGAAAATCATAGTCTTTTTCTTTTAATATGTTTGTTAATTTACTATTACTTCCAAACATTCCAGAAGTATTTATTTTTTTATTTACAATGAAAATGTAAAATACTACTACTGCTATTATAAGCATCTCTATATACATTACTCAGCACCTACATTCTCGTTGTAATATTTTTCTCCATTTAGAAGAAAACAACTATTTATTATTACTACAGCATGAACAAATAATCTAATAAAGAAATTATCTATCATGGCTATGTATGTTTCTTGACCTATTAATAATTGTATTAATGCTACCATTCCATATAAAGCTATTCCAAATATTATAAACTGTCTATGGAAGTTTGCTCTGTCTGTTCTATCTCTATATACTCCCTCTACTAATATATCGATATCTGATAGCATATTTTCAAATGTTTCTTCAGTATCTTTAGCACCTTCTTTAGTTACTTGTAAAAATAGTTGATGCATATTTTTTACCATATAATATGGGTACTTTGTATCCATATATTTTATTGAATCATAGACATCTCCTTTTTCATAGGATAAAGCTATCATAGTCTTTACATCTGATAATAATGGTTCTTCTAATATTCCTGATTCTACTACTCCTTCAAGTGATTTTACAAAAGCCTGAGTAGTAGCAAATTCCATTATAGTATTAGTACAATATACTTGTACTTGTTCAAATATATATTCACTATATTGTCTTTTACATCTTAGGTATGTTATATATGGTATAAATGATACTGCTATTATGATATATATTATTGATATGAATAAATTATAAAAATATAAATAACTTATACCTCCTGCTAAACCTGCAAAGGCTAATATTTGAAATAGATATTGTCTAGGTGTATATTCTAAGCCTAATTCCTTTACTTTATCTCTCATTACTTTAAAGGAATAAGGTTCTATTTTTTTATATGTATTTATAGCTTGTTCAGAAATAAATTTATATACGGATTCTCCTTGTTTTGTACGATACGAAACTATAAATATTATAATTATTCCTATTATAATTATTTCCATTATATCACCTACCTTATCTGTTACTTATATTATTTATATTTATTGGTCTTGGTATACTTTGATTAGTGTACATATTTGGATTTGGTATGTTTCCTTGAATATTTTGTGGATTATTATTTTGGTTTATAATGTTTGGAACGCTCCACGCTATATTAGGATTATTATTTACATTATTATTTACATTATTATTTATAGTATTATTTTGAGGTAATTCATTTTTTACTATACTATTATCTATTACAAATTCATTATTATCTGTTGCTTTAGTATCATCAATTGATTTAAATTCTTCTTTTACTAAGATGTCTGGTGGCATTATTACTCCCTGACTTTCTAAATAACTTAATAAATATTTAGATGGGTTAGCCACTGTTTCATGTCCGTCTGGAGTCTTTTTATATAGTATTTTGTATTCTGCTTTATTATCATCAGTAACATAAAATTCTACTACCTCAGATACTTCACGATGAAATCTTTTATATTTTTGACTATAATATCCTTTGATATGAACTCCTAATTGTACATATCTATGAATAGTTGTTAAAAATTGTTCTACATCTTGATTTGTTTCTAATAAACTATACATTCTACTTGGAATTGATTCTGCTTTATCAGCATGTATTGTAGATAAAATATTATGACCAGATGATATACTGTTACGAACAGCCATTACGGCTTCGGCACTTCTTACTTCGGATAGTAATATCCATCTAGGATTTTGTCTCATACAAGTTACTAGCACATCAGAATATGAAGCTATATTATTAGTCTTCATAGCTACTATATCTCTATGAGGAAATATTTTATCTAAGTGTAATTCTAAGGTATCTTCTATTGTTATTATTTTTTCATTTTCTTTTGTGTGAGCTGCTAGGTATTTTATGAATTCTGTTTTACCAGATCCTGTTTCTCCACTTACTAAAATATTACAATGTCCTTCTACACACTTTAATAAGAAATCATGAATATTTAGCCTTATATAATCCTCTGCTATTATCTTATCTTTTTGTAATCTTATTTTAGCAGGAGTTTTTCTTATTAATACTGCTATTCCATTTTTTGCTATCGAATCGTGTACGAAGTTCATTCTTAGTTCTGCTGATTCTGCATCCAGAAATGGATTAGCCATATTAAATGATTTACCCATAGAATTGGCACACTGGAAAGCTATTTTTTCCATTAATTGATTATTTATTCCTGTGTTTTCTACTCTATATACTCCTTGAGACAATGTTTTTAACCATACTTGTCCATTATTACTATATGATATATCGGTTATATCATCGTTCTCTAAATATTGTTTTAATGGGCCAAAGTCTATTTGGGTAAAAGCCTCATCCATACTTTAACCTCCTTTTTATTTTCTTTTTTATCCATTTGTTTGGGTATTATTATTAGTGTTTGTGTTATTATCAGTCTTTGTATTGTTTTCAGTTACTTTATCTGTGATGTTAGGTAGATCATCAACTGATACAAATACTGTTTTTGAATTAATAAATTCTTCAATATCATGACTACTTACTGTTACTGTATCTTTTTCTGTTAGAGTAGCAGTGTTTGGTATTAATATTAATTCTACATCATAGTCATCTAAGTATAATGCTTTTCTTAATAGTAAATGTGTTTCTTCAGGAACTGCAAATAGCATGTATGCTGGAGTTCTTGTTTCATCACTATTTTCAAATACATGTTGTCCAGATGAATCTTTAACATCTAGTACTTCAATATTACTTATGAATTTTCCAAACATTACCTCACCATTATCATTTAATGATTTATAATAAATATTAATATGACTACCTGGTGCCATTGAATTTGCATAAGTAGATGCTATGGTAACTGGATAGTTTATTACTGTATAGCCTTCTGGAACATCTGCAAATGCTGAATCTGGTAATTCATCTCCTGATACTACTAAATCAGAATAGAATAAACTACCTTTTGCTATTATAGTGTTATAATTGGAATATTTTCCTACTATACTATTTATATTTGTATAATAGTTTCCTACTAAAAATGATTTTGGTACATTCATTGTTCCTATCATATCTTTTTTTATATATGTTCTTGGTTGAATTGTCTCCCTTGCATATGGTACTTGTACTAATTCTACTTTTGAATTAATACGATAATTATAACCGATATATAGCACTACCAAACATACTATAATACCTAATATGGTAACAGTATTCTTGTTACCAAGAAATTTTTTCATTGAAGCTTTTAAGTTATTCATAATTTTCCTCCTTTTTATTTTCTTTAACTTAATTTATATTTATATTCTTCATATTGCCATGTTACTATGTATTTTATTATCGCATATTCTTTTTCAGCACTTGTAAGACTTTTAATTGTTATTTTCTTATTCTGCTTATCTATTTTTATGCTATCTTTATTATACATGTTTTTTTCTATGTTTGCAAGTGTTAAAAAATAATCATAATCATCATTGGCATTTTTAAAATATATGTCTCTTTGTAATATTGCCATATTTAACTCTTCTTGAGTTAAATTACTTGAATCTTTATATTCTACATTTGATAATGTTACATTTTTTATTTTACCTGAAACTAATTCGTCAGGTATATTTAATTCTAATGTTGCATCATATTTTTTGGTAGCATTACTTTTCTTTACTATTGAATAGTATGTCATTTCTTTTTTCTTCTTTTCATATGGATTTTCTTCTCCCGATATTGTCTTCCCATTATCTCTTTTGCCAACATATTCAAATATTCCCGTTAATTGATTTAATACTTCGTAATTGCCGCTAGTATTATATATTTTGTAATTTTCTATCCCTGTATCTATTCTTACCGATACTTTAGGTGGCTCTTCCATTATATCAAAAAACTTTATTGTATATTTTGTACCAATTATTAGAGTAGACTCTGCAAATCTTCTAGTGAAATTTTCAACAAATTTTTCTCTTACTATTTTAAGTTCTCCTGTTTCTCTATAATATGAAATGTCAATCGAATCAACCATAGCGGCTTCGGTGATTTCTTTTAATAAATAATAATCATTTTCATTAGTAGTAGTTAATTGTTGGAATAATAGTATTATTGAAACTCCTATTATTCCTAAAATCATTACTCCTACTGTTACTGTAGACCATTTCATGAATTATCACCTACTATGTTATCTCTTTTCTTATCAAAATATTTATCAATAAATGAACTTTGTCCATTTTCAATTGTTTTCCAATCAAAATAGCCACCTTTATTAAGTTCATCTTTATTATATTTCTTAATCTCACTAGTCTTTTGACTATCTAATGTAATAGAATATTGTTCTCTATTATAAGAACTTTCTAATCTTTCTTTATTTCTTTCTATATTATACCAATCATACCAATTCATTCCTGGATTTCTATTAGGAAATGGATTATTTAAATCTATTGGTCTATATATAAATGTATATTTAAGATTTTTCTTACCTCCTGTAGGTTGTCCATATAATGGATACAAATTAATATCACAATTATCTTTAGAACCATTTAATGTATACTCCCATGTTCCTGTCCAAACTTTATTTTTATCTTTACTATCTGCTTTTACGGATGATTCTTTTAATCTATCCATACCACTGATAGTAGCTACTACTTCATATTTTTTATTACTATCCCAATCTATTGGAGTGTAATATTTATTATTTAGGCCAAGGTTATCACCTTGTTTATAGGTTACTTTACCAGTATATTCTTCTACTACTGAATTTGGTAAATATACTATACACATGGTTGTTAAAGTATTTCCATTAGTAAAACTACCAGTTTCTTGACACTTTATATTTTGCTTAAAATAATCATCAGGTATTTGTTCATTACCAAATTTGACATTCTTTAGTCCAAAACCATCAACAAAATTTTCTTTTAATTTGGCTTGCATTTCTTTAGTAATATCTTCTATTGTACCTTTATACTGCTTTACTAAACTCCAAGATATAGTATTATGATACATTATACCAAATTTAAAACCTCCACCAGCATATGTATTTGTTGGGGTTAATATTGTCGTTATTGACCCTGTTTGTGATATTTTTACATTTGCTTTCGATTTTATTTCGTCATTTGCATCATTTGTTTTAACAGTTAATTCTTCACATGTGCTTGAAAAAGATGAACTAGAACTATTACACGATGCTTTTATATTTGGCTGACTTGGTTTACATTTTTTATCATTATATACTTTTATGACAAATTCTCCGGTTGGTTTTATCCATGATGCATATAATACCATTTCTTTATCACTTCCAGGATATCTTTTTCGTTCACCACGCCATCCTTTTTCTACATATACTATATATCTTCCTGGAGAGTATGTTGTAGTATTACCAAGTATTTTAAATTCGTTAATTGTCGAAGCAGAATATCCATTCTTGAATTCTCCTATTGTGGAAGATGATATTTTATAGACCTCTCCTTCTACTGCGTCGCTCCATGAATATGGAGCACAATGCGCATAGTCCTTTCTTACATGAGCACAACTTCCTTTTGTTCCATCAGATGTTTCGACTACATAATTTCCATTTATATCTCTAAATATACCTTCAGATATTATAACCTTTACTGACTCTCCTGAACTATTTTTTACTATTTCTATATTAGGATTATTTTTTATATCAGGTTTAATTGCCTTATTTAGTGAAAGGGTTTCCCAATTTGAATAACTTCTATTATATTTATTTTGATAATCTCTATTAGTAACTGCTATTTGAAATCTTATTTGGGTTCCATCTTCAACATTCCATTCTGATGTATTAAAAGTTATAGAAAAACCAATATTTTGATAAAGACATTGACTTGAGGCTACCCCATCAGTACATCTGTTGTTCCATCCTGAAGAAGGAAATGTACCATTATACGCTTTTTGGCATTCACTTTTTTCAGTTTGAAAGTAATATTGTTGACAATAAAAATTATAATTTATATTATTTACTATTGAACCATTTACTTCTTTTTCACTACCAACCTGATTACCATTAGAATCAATAGCTCTAATTTTGATTTTTTGGCCACCGCCACTTTTAACTATACTCGAATCGTTTCCTTTATAATCTGTATAGTTTTGTGTACAATTTATGAAAGCCCATCCAGTAAATGTGATTTTTTCATCTCTAATATTTAAATTTGTTACATCATACCTTACAGCACCACAGTTACCTTTTTCTGCTTTTACATTTTCTAATAATGATAAAGATGTAATTATAATGAATAAGAATAAGAATATCTTTTTTTTCATTTTAATACACCTCTATTTCTTCTCTTCTTAATGATGATAGTTATTACTGTAATTAATATAATTATTCCTACACCACTTATTATATATAATTTATATTTTTTTAGATAATTTATTATTATTTTAAAATAATTTTTTTCATTTTTTATATTGCTATTATCTGAATCTTTTATATTATTTGTAATACGATAATTTTCTACTCTTTGCTTGAAACTATCATAGCTTACTTCATATTCATAATATTTGCCACATAAGGGAAACTTTTCACCATCTACTCCTTTACATAGGGGATCTAGATAATATATATTAAATCTTGGTAATTTAAATCTTATTGTATCTATTTCTGATTCACACTTGTTAGAATATATATTTATAGTCCATGAGCCATTACTTAATGTCATATTTACTTTATTATTTTGTGGTTCTTCCTTATAATTCAAGCCATCGTTAACTATAATATAATAGTTATCTGGAATATTTACTATGTCTACACTAAACTTATTATAGTCAGTACCCCCTTCTTCTGTAGTTGCATTATCAATGTGTTCATATATTATTTCAATTTGTTTTGTTTCTTTTTTTAATTCTTTTATTTCCTCGGTAGTACAATCAGCTTTTATATATGGAATACTCAAAAATAGTATTAATATAATTATCGATTGATATATATTTTTTTTCATATATCTCACCTTGTCCTATTCTATAATTGATTATATCATTTTTTTACTTAATTTAAAAGAAGTTTTTGCATTTTTTATAAAAAAGTGATATTATTATTTTGGTGATGTTATGAAAAATAAAAAAAATATAATTATGATTATTGTAATTTGTTTACTTGGTGTAGGAATAGGATATTTATTATTTAATAGTAGTGATAATGGTTTAATTGAACTGAATTATAATGAATTAACAACTAAAATTGAGAATAAAGAAGATTTCGTAGTTTGTATTTCTCGTACTACTTGTTCTCATTGTAATGATTATAAACCTAAACTTAGAAAAGTAGCTAATAAATATAAAATTAATATTTACTATACTGATATTGATAAGTATAATAAAACTGACTTGGAAAAATTTAATAAGTTAATTAGTTTTGATGGTGGTACTCCTGTTACTATATTTATTAAAAATGGAGAGGAAAAAACGACCGCTACTAGAATTGAAGGAGATGTATCCACTGATAAAATTATTGATAAATTAAAAAAGAATGGCTTTATTGATTAAGGCCATCTTCTTTTTTTAGATAATCTTCTCCTTTAAAAGGATCACTTCTTAATAAATTTGGAAAATTTTGTTGTCTTAATGCTTCATATGTTATTAATGCTACACAGTTAGATAGGTTTAATGCCCTAATATTCTCACTGGTTGGTATTCTATAGCATTTATCTAAATTATTATGAAGTATTTCTTTTGGTATCCCTGTACTTTCTTTTCCAAATATTAAATAATAATTTTTATTTTTATCAGAAAAATCTATCTCACTATATGCTTTTGTTCCATATCTAGTAAAATAATAATATTCCCCTTCATTTTTATTTTTAAAATCATCAAAATCTATATATCTTTGGTAATGTACTTTATCTATATAATTTACTCCACTTCTTTTTATTCTTTTTTCATCCATTACAAATCCAAGTGGTTCTATTAAATGTAAATAACTATTTGTACCAGCACATGTTCTCATTATATTTCCTGTATTTTCTGGTATTTCGGGTTCATACAAAACTACATTAATCATTTATTACATCTTCCTTTTCTAGGTATTTTTCTAACAATTTGATGTTATATTTATTTTCTTTTATATTATAAGAACTTGATATTTTTCCATCTTTTATTATTACTATTGTAGGAACTTCAGTCATTTCCTTACCATATTTTTTATTTATTTCTTTTACTATGTTGTTTTCTTTTAACTCTTCAGTTAAATCTAAATACAATATTTTATTATTCAAATTATTTTTATTTATAATATTTTTAAATTTATTTTCAAATAATCTTATACTCTCATCATTTAATTTTGATACATATATAATTGCATCTTTATTTTCTACTAAGTAATTATTTAATTCATTATAATTAATTACTAACAAATAATCATCAAGAATTGGTGTTTGTAACTTGCTTTTTTCATAGGTGTTTTTCCACAGAAAAAAATAAATTACTACTACTATTGTTAATATTAATACTATTGATAATAATATATAATTTTTTAATGGTATTTCTTTTTCTTTTTTCATTTGGTACCTCCTTTTATATTGTATCATATTTTTTTTGTTTTTCAAGAAATTATATGATTTTTTTTTAATTATATGCTATAATATTGTTGCTTATTCGAGGTGAGGAAATGAAAGAAAACTATAGTGCTATGTGTGAAAATATTTTAAATAATTTAAATGATAAAAAGAAACTACTATTACATAGTTGTTGTGGACCTTGTAGTAGTTATGTAATTAGTTATTTAACAAAATACTTTGATATTACTATTCTTTATTATAATCCGAATATTTTTCCATATGATGAATATCTAAAAAGAAAAGAAGAACAAATAAAGTTAATTAATGAAATTGATAAAGTTAATTGTGTTGATATTATTGATTGTGACTATGATAATGATTATTATAATGAATGCATTAAAGGATTAGAAAAGGAACCTGAAAGAGGTAATAGATGTAAAGTCTGCTATTACTTAAGAATGGAAAAAACGGCTATCTTAGCTAAAGAGAACGATTATGATTTCTTTTGTACTACTTTATCAGTAAGTCCTTACAAAAACGCCGAATGGATTAATAATTATGGAAAAGAACTTGAAAATAAATATAATGTTAAATGGTTATATTCTGACTTCAAAAAAAAGGATGGATATAAATCATCCATCTTATTATCTAATAAATATAATTTGTATAGACAAAACTATTGTGGTTGTATATATTCTAAACCCCAGTAGTTTTTTTCTGAATTAATATGTATGCAACTACTACTACAGCTATTGCTAACAATATACATATTGTACCAATAATGATATATTTTACATTAGCTTTTCCTTTGTTATTTAATTTTGCTACATTAGGTTGTCCAGCTATAGGTACTGTTCCAGTAATACTTGCTAAACTTGGATCTGAAACAATTGCTAATTTTTCTGCTTGTGGATTTGGCATATTATTTTCTGGTAATATATTATTAACATTATTATTAATACTATTATTTGCCAAATTGTTATTTAATGTATTAGCAGGCATTTCTTCAGTAGTGTTAGGAATTACATTTGTTGCTTGGCTATTATTATTTACTACTGGTGGTATTGGTTCAACAACAGGTGTCTCATTTACCATTGGTTCCTCAGCTTTTACTTCTGGTGATGATGTATTTTCATTTTCTGCAGAAGTAAAAATAGGTACAGTACTAACTGCTTGTTCAACTGGTTGTACCACTTCATTACTTGATGGAATTTCCCAAGTTGGCACCTCTGATGTCTTTAATACTGGTTCTTCAACTTTTAAATTAGTATTATAAAAAACTTCTGCTAATCCTACTAGTTCTTTACTAGTTATTGCTATAGAACAGTTATTATAATACTCTTGTTCACCTAATGTTGGAACATCATTACTTAATAATAACGCATATTTTTCTGTTAAACTACTTAATAGTTTATCTGCCGGCTCACCTTTTTGATTATTAGTTGGAATTAAAATAACAATATTATATACAATTTCACTTAATTTTGCTTTCTCTTCCGGCATAATATTATCAATAAAATATTTACCTTCTGAATTTAAAATTAATCTAGATACAAAAATTTGTTTATTTTCTTTATTTTCATCAATGAAATATACTAAATAATCTTTGTTATTAAAATTAAACTTTACTAAACTAGATGCCTGCATTTGAGTATTGTTATTTTTATTCATAATTATAAAATTTTTATTCATAAAAAAGTCCTCCTTAATTATATTAATGATAGCCACTATCATTTATTCTGAAGTAAGTATATCACATTTTTTTTACTCTTACAAGCATTATTTGAAATTAAAATTAATTTTTATCATTTAATTTTTTTACTTTGGTCAAAGTATTTCTATTTAATTCTTTGCTTTTTATTAATTTTTCTTTAATTAAATACACTTTATTTTTATTATCAATTATATTTTTTTCAATTAATTCAATTTTTTTGTAGGCTTTATCATATTCTTTAAAACTATATGATAGAAAGTAATCTTTAAATTCTTTCTTTAGTTTCTGAACATCTTCTAATGTTAAATCAATATTATAATTCAAAATATCTATATCATATATTTTGTTATTGATTTCACTTTCATAGTTACCTAATGAATAGATTATTTTTTCTTGTTTTTCATAATGCATATTTTTTAACATGTTATGTAATAGTTTTCTAGTTGCTACTGTTCTGGCACCAATACCTGGTAATATTCCACGCAGTGGTGTAAGTGAAAGCAACCAAATATATCTTAAACTTGATGTTAAAAAACCATTCATTCCTTTTAACTTACTTTCAACATACTTTCTCTCGCTTATTTTATCTACTTTTTTTGATAATTCTTCAAGATAATTATTGTTTTTTTCTATTATTAAATTACAACAATTTTCTACTTCCTCTAAATTTACTATTTTGTTTTTTGCATCTTTATATTTTTTATCTCTTGCAGATAATTCTTGAACTCTTTTATTACTTATTTCTTTCATTTTTTCTGTTTTTTCAACTAGATTATCTAAGTTTTTATAAAGAAATTTATACTCTTCTAATAATTTTATTTTCTTAGGGATTTTATTGATTTCTTCTTTTTGTAAAGTTTTTCTATAATTTATTATATCATCAATTAATAAACTATCATCTAGTAACAAAGGTTCTTCAATTAGATTATTATTTTTTAATAATTTATATTCTTTATTAATCTTTTCTAGTTTTTTTAATAATGTATTTATCTTGTTATTAATATCAATTGCTTTTAAATATATACTATTATCATCCTCATATTTATTTAGTATATATTCTTCACTTTCTACTATTTCACATTCATTTTTTAATCTTTCTAGTTCTTTTCCAAATTTTAATAAAATTTTATTTTCTAATTTATTATTATCATTTACTATTTGTTTATTCTCTTTATAATGTACTTTAATATCATTTGTTTTAAGTTCTTTATTTGTTGCTATTTTTTTTGAATTACCTTTTTTAATATAAATATTATTTTTTTCTTCTAGTGACACATTATTGCTTTTTGTATAGCTAATAGAATTACTTATATTATTATCATCATTTTTTTCATATATCTGACTTTTAATACCTAGTTTTTCTATACCTTTTCCAATAATTCCTAAAATTAAAAAAGGAGAAAATAGTACTACTTTTATAGGACTATCATCATTTTTTGCTTTTATTTCTCCATTATTCTCTTTTATCTTTTTTCTTTTATTTTTATATGAATACTTTCTTTCTCTAAATCTTTCTCTGATTTCGTTTGCCATGAAAATCACCATTTTTATTATAACATAGAAGCAAGAAAAGAAAAAGCCCAAATATCTCTAATTAGAGATATTTGGACATAAAAAAATATT